>UMAR01023802.1_pt1 | contig 13878 bp, 6 predicted proteins | sample 1963761 | NCBI WGS metagenome assembly UMAR01 (sample SAMEA4835921, study PRJEB28245) | human gut metagenome | biome: gut microbiome; material: fecal sample | place: Denmark | collected 2008 | reverse complement strand
CCCGCCGCAAGCACGGCGTCGCACATTGCCTTGTCCTCCACGCCCTCGCACAGCACGCGGATGCCCATGTCGTGCGAAAGACGGATCATGCCCTCCAGCAGCGCGCGGGCACGCGGCAAGGCGGACTCGATCACGATGCTGCGGTCGATCTTCACGCCGTCGATTGGGTAGGTGCTCAGGTCGGAGAGCGAGGAATAGCCCGCGCCGATATCGTCCAGCACGATGCGAAGCCCCATCGCGTGCAGCCCCTCGATCGTCCGCAGCGCCGTCTCGCGGTCGTGCGCGTAGGAGTCCTCCGTCAGCTCCACCGCAAGGCGGTCGCGCGTAAAGTCGTACTGCTCGACGATCTCGCGCACGCGCGCGAGGATCTTTTCGTCTGCGATGGACTGGCGCGTGAAGTTGCACGAGAGCCACAGCGTCCCGCGCCCCTCCCGCTTCCACGTCTGGAGCTGCACGCACGCGCAGCGGAGCATATAGAGATCCAGCTCGGTGATCGTGCCGGCGCGGATCATCAGGTCGATGTATTTTGAGGGCTTGAGCAGTCCCTCCTCCGGATTTTGCCAGCGCGAGACGGCCTCCGCGCCGACGACCGTGCCGGCGCGATCGACGACGAACTGGAGGTACGGCTCAAATTCGCCCTTTTCCACCGCCTTGCTCATGCTGCCGCGCAGACGCTCGAGCTGCTCGCTCTCGTCGATCATGCCGCGCGTGCTGAACGCGCAGGGCGTTTCCGTGCGGAACGCATGGGCACAGCCCTGGCGCGCGTTGTAGAGCGCAGCCTCGGCGCTGCAGTCGGGGTTTTCCGACAGCGAGCAGATGCCCGCGCGGAACGCGCCGGCATATTCGGCGCGGAAGCCCGCAAGGTAGCCGTCCAACCCGCGGATAAGCCCCTCGGCGCGCTGCTGTGCCGCCTCGCGGCTGCCGCACTGACACACGAGCGCGAACATCCCGCGCCCCACGCAGGCGAGGTATTCCTCGCGTCCGCAGTCAAGGCGCAGATACTCCGCCGCGCGGGAGAAGATCTCCTCGCGCTCTGCCTCGCCAAAGCGCCGTTCGAGCGAGGGCATATCGCAGCCGATGCAGAAGACATAGACGATGCTTCTGAGCGGGGCGGGGATGAGCGTTTCCATGCAGTTCAGATAATACCCGTCGTTGCCGATGCCGTAGCGCGGGTCGATGAGGGCATTGGTCTTTTGCTCGGCACGCTTTTTTCGCGCAAAGACTATCAGCGCGACCGCCGCGGCAAGCATCGCCGCGATCAATGCGGCGAGCGTAATGAGCCACCTGGTACGGTAGGCTTCCGCGCCGCTGCTATTCATATAGTCTGCCAGGATGCCGATGCTCTCCGCACCGGAGAGGCCCTCCAGCGCTTGTGCAAGCGCGCCGGCCAGTTCCGGCGTGAGTGCGTTGGTAAAGCCAACATATATCGCGCGCTCTGCGCCGTCATGTTCTATCGTGCAGAGCAGCACTTGACGGCGCATCGCGCCGCTGTCGACCGTGCCGGAGGGATAGGCGGAAATAATGTCCGCCTGCCGGTTTGCGGTCTGCTGCGCCTGCGTTGTGTTCTTGTTGTACGGAAGATAGACAAGATCGTACCCTGTCTGCTCACTCAGGCGCTCGTACAGCTCCGGCAGCAATCCGACATAGCATTCTCTGCCGCGGTCATAGGACTCGATGGGATAGAGATCGGCGTTTCCCGAGATCAGAAGCGTCTCCCTCGCGCTTGCATCCTGCATACAGCACAGCAGCGCTCCGATCGTCAGCACGGCGCAGAGCGTGATTTCCAAGAGCTTTTTTCGGCGCACAGGCGACACCCCCCTTTATTTCAAATCGATCTTGCGGCGCTCGATGCGCCCCCAGCTGAGTTTCTTCTTCCTATAGCCGATAAAGGCCGTGCAGCGCACCCATGCGAGAATAAAGCGCAGGAACACCAGCTCAAAGAGACACAGACAGACGGCCTTGAGGCCGTCGCCGAACGAGAGCGTGAGGTCCGCCGTGTAGATGCGCGAGAAGAAGGCGGTAAGCGTCAGGACCCCGCCGAAGACGGCGTAGATGAGGAAGAAGAGCAGCATGAACGGCACGTTGATGAGGTCGCACCACCATGCGAGCACCATCGTGAACACGCCGAAGGCCTCGATAAACGGCGAGAGCAACTCGTAAATGAGGAAATAGAGATAGGATACAAAGCTCACCGCGCCGAACCTGTGATTGGAAAACATGACGCGATGCTTGTACATACTCTGGAACAGGCCCAGATGCCAGCGCTTGCGCTGCTTGCACAGATCGCGCAGCCGCTCGGGCACCTGCGTCCAGCAGATGGCGTCGGTGGCGTAGCGGATGGCATAGTCGATGCCGTTGATTGTGCAGTATTCGTGCAGCTTGACCACCAGCTCCATATCCTCGCCCATGGTCTTGTTGTCGTAGCCGCCCACGGCGATGACCGTGTCCTTTTTGAACAGTCCGAACGCGCCGGAAATGATGAGCGAGCCGTTGAAGCGGTCAAAGAGGATGCGCGAGGCGAGGAAGGAGCGGTCGTACTCCAGCACCTGCATGAAAGCGAGGATGCTGCGCGGCAGGCGGTAGCGTTTGACGCGCCCGTTTTCCAGCTCCACGTCGTTCGAGATGCGGACGATGCCGCCCACCGCCACCACATTGCCGTTTTCCAATATTGGCTGGGCGATGCGGCGCAGAGAGTCGTATTGCAGCACGGAGTCCGCGTCCATGCAGATAAAGTACGGGAAATTTGCGGCGTTGATGCCCATGTTCAGCGCGTCTGCCTTGCCGCCGTTCTTTTTTCGGATGAGCGTCACCGGTACCTTCTGTGCGCGTGTCTCATAGACGTATTCCTCGCGCTGACAGTTGATCTGCCGGCGAATGGGCCGGTGAACAAGGTGCATATCAAATGTCTCGGCCAACACCTCCGAGGTGCGATCCTTCGATCCGTCGTCCACCACAATGATCTCATAGGCGCGGTATTCCAGCGTCAGCAGCGAGCGCACGGTGTCTGCCACGGTGACCTCCTCATTGTAGGCGGGAACGATGATACTGATGGGCAGGTAGTAATCCGAGGGCAGAATGCTTTTGAACATTTCCTGCCGGCGGTGCTTGTACAGCTCAAGTGAGCCGACGACGACCGACAGAAACAGAAAGGTCGAGTAGCCGATCAGATAAGCGATAAAGAAATAGCCCACCCACTCAAGAAACAGCTTTATACCGTCGTACATACTGCGTCCTCCTTTCGCTCCTCCAGCTCCCGCACATCAAAGCGATAGCGCAGGATCTCGGAGGCGTAGCGGTCGTGCCCCTCGATCACGTCGATCAGATCGCGGTAGCCGAAGCCGAGCTGCTCCAGACTTTTTGACGCGTTGAAGCGGATATACCAGTTGGGATGATAGAGGTTCCTCTCCAGCACCGCCGCAGTCTCCGCCCCGGGATAGCTCGCCAGCACCGACGAGGCGATGGCTGCATACTCCCAGCGCGCGTTTTCCGAGGGCGTCGCATAGCGCAGCAGATCGGCGTAGGCGGGCGGATAGGGATAGCGGCCAAGATAGCGCAGACAGGCAAAGCGCACCTCGTCGTCCTGCGCGGGATCGTTGAGGAGCGCGTGTATTTTCTCGCAGTATGCGCCGGAGGAAAAGCGGAAATAGTTGAGCAGCGTCACCTGCATCCACGGCTGAAACGCATCAAACGCCTCCCAAAGCGCGTCGGCAAGCTCCCATGTGTCGCCCGTGTAGTTCAGCAAGCCGTCGGAGAGGAGCTTGCTGTGATAATAGAGGCTGCTTGCGTCGATGATCCGCAGCGCACGCACAAGGACGGCGGGATCGCCCGCCGTGTAGAGCGCCTGCATGGCATTCTCGCGGCAGTAGATGCTCGATTCATGCAACAGGTCGAGCAGCATCGTTTTCAGCGCCTCGTTCTCCTGCCCGTCGAGAAGCCGGTATTTCCGGATGATATACGGAAAATACGCCGCCTCGATCTCATCGCGGCGGCAGTAATCCTCTGCCAGCGCGATCATCACACCGTTAAGCGCCGTCAGATAGGAGCGGGTCAGCTCTGGCCGCCTCACGCACAGGCACTCCAGCGCGGCGTCAAAGGCCGCCATGCCGTTCACGCGGCGCAGTCTGCGCTCCATGAAGCGCAGATGCCTCTCGCTGACCGCTCCGGTCTCCGCGAGACGGTCAAGCTCCTGCGAGACCGTCAGCTCAAGGCGGATGCCGTCGCGGAAGGACCGATGCTCCCTGCGCCGCGAAAGGAGCGCCGTTGCAATGTTAAAGAGGATCATGCCGGCGCAGATGCCGAGATAGACGTAGATCAGGATTTGAACAAACACCGGCGTTCTTCCTTTCTCGTGTGTTTTACTGCCAGAGCTTTTGCAGAATGTAGTACGAGGGCTTGAGCCGCTCGTGATAGCTGACCGTATTGCCCCAGCCCTTGAGCGCGGCGGGATAGAGCGGCGTGCGCTCCTGCGCCGCGCCGTCGGTAAGACCAAGGTACATCGTGTCGATGGTGATGTAGTCCACGCCGTAGTTTTCATAGTAATCGTCGTGGATGGTCATGCGCGAGGGGTCTGAAAAGTTCAGAAGCTGCCAGGGAAGCTTCAGCTCCACATAGTCGCCCGCGAAGATGAAGTCCGCGAGGGAATCGTAGTCCGGCGCGGCGGGGTTCGCGTTGCCGTAGGCAAGATCGCCCGTCTCGTAGGTCTCAGAGCTTGCCTGCCAGTTGCCCGTGAGCAGCGGCGTCGCCGTCTGGAGCATCAATTCGATGGGCTTGAAAAGCGGCGTGTCCGCGTCGGGCGGGTCGAGGTAGGCGTCCGCGTCGTGCGTTTCGTGGTAGAACATGGCGCGCAGCACCTCGTAGCGCTCCTGCACCAGGAGGCGGCTGTTGTCCCTGCCGTCGATGGCGAGGACGAAGTCCACCGGGTCCTCAAAGCGCAGGCCGAAGTTTTCGCAGTAGGTGCTGCCCGTCTTGGGCGTGGTGTCGATGGGGATGTAGAGCGTTTTCTGTCCGTTCGCAAAGCCCTTTTCATAGGCGAGCAGATAGATGAACTTCTCGTCGTATTTCATCGAAAGGGCGCGCGTGCCAGTATCGAAGAGTTTATCCTCCTCCGTCCACTCCGAGAGGTCGCCGTCCACATAGCAGACGCTTTCCTCCTCGCCGGGGTCGAAGGAAAGCAGACCGAAATACTGCTCGTTGGTCTGATAGTCGCTCCAGTACGGCGTGCGCTGGAGATTCACCGCGTGCATGGTGTTCCAGGTGCGCTTGAACCACTCGTCCTGCCAGGTAAAGACGCAGCCGCCCGCGCAGTTTGCCGCGGTGATGTCGCGCCAGCAGTCCACGAGCGCCTGCCCCTGCTCCTGCTCGGACATATGGCCCTGATTGCGTCCGGTGTTCCGGTCGATCTGCGCCATGCCGCGCCCAGTGGAAACGCCGAACTCGGAGATGACGACGGGCATCGTGTGATGCCGCCGCAGGGCGCGCAGATAGGCAAGGTAGGTGTTCGCCGCGCCGGTCTCATCGTAGAAGTCCGATCGGCGCAGCACGGAACCGATGGGCGTGCCGGGACCGGTCTCCGCACGGGAGATGACGGCCTTGCCGTCCCAGATGGGCGTGCGGTCCATCGCCGCGGGGTTGAGGATATAGTTGAGATAGTCGGGATAGTAGGGATACACATGGTAGGAGGCAAACTGACCGGCGAGGAAGGCATCCTCAGTGCGGATGTGCTCCACGTCCACCTGCGCGCACTTCATAAAGAAAGTCGTGATATCCTCCGGATAGAGGAAGGGGTCGGTGGTCGGCCAGTTGGAAAACGCCACAAGGCGCTGGGTCTTGTAGCGGCGGCTTTCATATGAGACGATCCGGTCGCCCACCTGCGCAAGCATGGATTCAAAGGCGGAGGCGTCCTCCGTCGCGGAGAGGTACGTTCCCTGATAGGGCGGCAGATCGGGGTATTTGTGGTTGGTGTAGGTGACGGTCACATCCTCCCACTCCACACCGAGGATGTAGGCGATGACCCAGCGGGAAACGTCCTTGGTGTAGAAGCCGGAGCCCGTTCCGCGTCCGAGCGAGATCTTCTTGTTGCCGTGCAGAACGTCGACCAGTGTGCGCCCGTCCCTGACGAAGGTCTCAAGAAAGTCCTTGTCATAGGCGTCGCGGTGGGAGTTTTGGATATAGTCGTTCACCCATACGCCGTGGATGAGCCAGAGCGGTTCCTCGTTCGCCTCCTCGCGCGCGGTGTTGTACTCGTAGAAGGCGTTGTAGAAGTCGTCGTGGAGCGTAATGTAGACGCGCACGGTGTTCGCGCCCATCTCCTGCATCTGGGCAAACCAGCGCAGATAGGTCTCCTTGCTGACGGCGTAGTCCGTCGCCCACTCGCCCGGGATGCCCACGCCGAGGTTCACGCCCTTGACGGTGAACTCCTCCGGTCCCGCGCCGCGGTCCATATAAAGGTGCTGCGCGTCGGTGGACATGAAAGCGCTGACCGGCGCGTCCGGCTGAAGGTCGATGTACCAGCCGAGGTAGTAGCGCGCGGTGTCGTAGGCGAGATAGCCTAAGATCAAGGCGGTGAGCACGATGAGAAATCTTTTCAAGCCGCCGCCCTCCTTTCTCGATGGTGTGGTGGCTCAGTGGTTGAATTTCTTGTTTTTGGATTCGTGGCTGTACTGGCGAAGAATGTCGATATTCTCGTCCATCCACGCGCCGCGCTCGATGCAAAAGCGCTTCATCTGCGCGACGGCAGCCGCGTGTGAGTGCGGGTTGCGCCACGCGGGGGAGAGCATATCCTTTTCGAGCGTGTAGCCCCAGACGGAGAAGTTGCGCTCGACGGCATCGCCGAGCCACGCGGTAACGTCGTCCATGTAGGCGCAGAGATACTCGTCGCTGAGGATGCCCTGACGCAGCTCGCGGTAGCGGTCGATGACGGCGTTTATGAACTTCTCGTCTTTGCTGAGCATATAGTACCAGACATTGTATTGCAGCTCAAAATGCTGCGGCTCTGCGACCGGATGACTGTAGTTGTCACAGGCGGAGTTGAAGTCCCAGATGCACATTTTGTATTTGCCGCGCACATCCCTGTAGATATAGGTGGAAAGCCAGCCCGCATCATAGTTGCAGGTAAACTCGTTGAGGATAAAGTAGTCCACGAAAGAGCTCATGTCCGCCTGCTCCCACCATGCATAGGGCTCGGTATCATAGTCATAGGAGTAGAGTGTCTTTTCAAAGTCGGAGAAATCCTGTGCGATCCACGCCGCGCGCTCCGGCGTAAGCCATTTTGTTCCCGGATAGACGATGTCTATATCCTGCAGATTTCGCAGGGCGTATTGGGAGAAGGTCTCGATGTTTTTGACCTCGTTGCCGCTGCCGCGGTCAAGGCGCAGAGCATAGCTCGTCTGCACCGTGTCCTTCGACGGCTCCGTGAGCTTCAAGCGGGCATCCGCGCCCGAGCTGACAGTCTCCGTCATAACATAAAGCCCCTGATACACTCCGTTGAGCAGTACCTCGCAGAAGCGCACATTCGGCGTGTAGTCCATGATCTCGCCCGCAAGATTGTACCACATATAATTGCGGATGAGCGTCTTATCGAGGTACGGCCCATGCAGCGCCCACTCGTCGAAGGCATCCATCCCCAGCATGGCGACATCGCGCGAGGCCACACCGTCGTCCGTCAGCGTCTTGACAAGATAGCTGTGCTTATCAAAATAGCGCGAGGAGTTGCCTCGCACTCGAATGTCAATGACGCTCTGAAGCGTCGGCGTGTCGGTGGGGTGATTGTTGCCCTCGGCATGATCCACCACCGAGACGGACGCGCGCAGCAGCGTACTGCCGTCTGCGGTCGTGGTGAAAGCATCGTCCTCACGGCCGCTGCCGCCGCTCTGGATGGGAACGCCGGGGATCTCCGCGCCGCCGGTGTCGATGAGAACGAGCGGCAGATGCGTGCAGAGCGTCTCGCCGTCATGCTCGGCGCAGGGCGTGTAGGCGGGGCGCTCAAGATGCTGATGATAGCGTGGGTGCTCATCGGTCAGCACGGCTGACAGGTTTGTTGCGGATAGGAGGAGCAGCAGCGCACAGGCCGCAAGAGCCATTCGCTTGTATTTCATGTTCGTCTCCGCTCCCCTCTTTCCGGTTTCTCAGTTCGACACCTCGTCGTTCTGCATGACAAGATTGACATAGTCGATGCTTCCCAGCGAATAGATGCTGCTGGGAATGTCCGGCGTTGTCTGCTCCGCGCGGCGCAGGAGCTTTTGCGTGATCTCGTAGATCAGTTCGACCGTATCCTCCGTGGTGTTTTCCACACGCAGTGTCGCTTTGGCGCGAAAGAGCTTGTAGACCTGCGCCTTGATCGGCTCCTGTTTGCTGCGGTGGGCACGGATGATGAGCAGCATCCGGTTATCGCTCTTGATGCAGCCGAGCAGCAGGATCACCGCGAAGGTCACGGCGCTGCCGATGCAGGCCACGGCATAATCGCCCACGCCGCAGCAGATGCCGACAATGATGGACCAAAAAATATAAACCGTATCGCGCGAGTCCTTGATGGCGGTGCGGAAGCGGACGATGGACAGCGCGCCCACCATACCGAGAGACAGCGCAATGTTGTTGCCGATGACGGTCATGACCGTCCCCGTCAGCACCGCGAGAATGACGAGTGAGGCGTTGAACTTGCGGCTGTAGATCGTCCCGCGGTGGGAGATGGCGTAGGACAGGAAGATAAAAAAGCCCAGCACGGCGGCAAGGACGATATTGAGCAGAATATCCTCCCACGACATATCGCGGGGTGTGGTAAAAAGGTTCAGGATCTGTTGTCTCATGGTATTTTCCTCCTATAGCCTCGTCTGACATCCGTTTTGGCGGGCAAGCACATATTTGCTGACAGAAAGCTCACTGCGATCCACGCTGTTGATCAGCTCGCGAAGATAATCGAGCAGAAAGCCGTTGTACTTGACCTCAAGCACCACGCAGTACGGATCGAGCACGGGGTTCATGTTCAGCCGCGGCGAAAAGAGGTCGAAGCAGCTCTCGACGGAAACAATGCGGCTGTCAAAGGTAATGCGTATTTTGTTCTCCTTGGCGATAAATGCCTTGCGGTCGTATTCTACGATCGTTTTGGGGCGATAGCACCGGCTGTGCATCAGCGCGTAGCACTCCGCGGCAAAAGACTCCGGATACCGCAGCAGCGGCGCGTAGTCGCCGCGCGTGAGCGCTTGGGCATCCTCCCGTGTCACGCGCAGAGAGCGCTTGAGCTGACTTGCGCCCTGCTTCTGTTTCATCTCCAGCATGGCGAAGTCTGCCGCCGGATCATAGCAGCGCAGGCGCAGCTTGCGCCGCAGCTCTACGCCCGCAGCCTTTTCGTAATAGTCCGTGTCGTCGATCGTGTCGAAATAGAGTGAGCGGATGCGGTAGCCGTGGATGCCGTTATGCGCATCCTCCAGCATGACCTGCGAAAGGCGGCTGCTGATCCGCAGCGCCTCCGGCAGCGAGATCAGATATTTCTTTTCCTCGCGGAACACGCGGTTCACCGATGCTCCCTCCTTTCGCAGAGAAAGAAACTGACCGCAGTCCTGCTAAGGCAATACCGCAGCTTTCACTGCGCGGTGTTTCCTTAAAAGAGTGCGGTCGGTCGATCATAGGGGCTCTCCCGCTCAGACATATGGCCCTGCAGCATAGTCTTTCGACGATTTTCTATCTTAAACGATTATACAGGGCTGCGCCGCATAAGTAAAGTCCTTTCTGGCATTTCCGGCATTTGGCGTGTGCCGTCGCTTGTGCGGCGGAAGTCCTCTCGTGCGCGGGAACCGGATGGGATCACCTCACGAAATAATCATAACACCGCCATGAGCAAAACGCAAGAAACGCAGTAATTGCAATGGTTCCCAGACATGGCTTCAACCGAAAATCATTCCATTGGTATAGAAAGCGAGCCCCTTTTTGGTAAAATTGACTTGAGAGAAAACCAACCGGAAAGGGGCTGGCCGCTATCTACCGACAGGAAATCATTCAGGATGTGACATTGTTCACATCCCAAAGCGCCGCTGCGTTTTACGACAGGCTTTTCAGCAGCTTGGACTTCACGCTGCCCGGAGCGGCAACCGGGCGGCGCGGCTTCCCGAAGGAAGCCATGGTCTGTGCTTTTATCGTTATGAAATGCGAGGGCGTCTCACAAATCACAGATCTGATGGATTATCTGGACAACAACCGCATCATCGCCCATTATAGTAGGGTGGGCGGTTTATATATTTGGAGCTATGTCGAGTGGTCAATTTATATAATTGGACTTATGAACAGCACCCCACTTGTTAGACAGTATGATATACTATCTAACAAGTGGGGTGCAGTTCAAAATGGAACAATACCGGATTTTTGTTTGTTTTCAGCCAATGATGTCTGCAAACGCAGTCACATCAAAGGTTTGTAAGTTTCAAGCCGCTTTGTGAACGCTCAAAAGGTCGCTCACATTTCCTTGATCGCAGCCTGCGCGGCGGCGAGGCGGGCGATGGGGACACGGAACGGGCTGCAGGAGACATAGTCCAGGCCGACCTTGTGGCAGAACTCGACGGACGTGGGATCGCCGCCGTGCTCGCCGCAGATGCCAAGGTGGATGTGCGGGTTGGTCTCGCGGCCCATCTTGGCGGCCATGGAGACGAGCTTGCCGACGCCGGTCTGATCGAGACGGGCGAACGGATCGCTCTCGTAGATCTTCTTGTCGTAGTACGCGCCGAGGAACTTGCCGGCGTCGTCACGGCTGAAGCCGAAGGTCATCTGGGTCAGGTCGTTCGTGCCGAAGGAGAAGAAGTCCGCTTCCTTGGCGATCTCGTCCGCGGTCAGAGCGGCGCGCGGGATCTCGATCATGGTGCCGACCTTGTACTTCATGGAGCTGCCGGCCTCGGCGATCAGCTTGTCAGCGACCTCGACGACGACGTCCTTGACGTACTTGAGCTCCTTGACCTCGCCGACGAGCGGGATCATGATCTCGGGGATGATGTTCCAGTCGGGATGCGCGGCGTTGACGTTCAGCGCAGCCTTGATGACCGCACGGGTCTGCATGGCAGCGATCTCGGGGAACGTAACGGCCAGACGGCAGCCGCGGTGGCCCATCATGGGGTTGAACTCGTGCAGGGAGGCGATGATGTTCTTGATGTCCTGAACGCTCTTGCCCATGTCCTTGGCGAGCTGCTCGATGTCAGCTTCCTCGGTGGGAACGAACTCGTGCAGCGGGGGATCGAGGAAACGAACGGTCATCGGACGGCCCTCGAGCGCGATATACATGGCTTCAAAGTCGCCCTGCTGCATCGGCTCGAGCTTAGCGAGCGCCTTCTCGCGCTGCTCGACGGTGTCGGAGCAGATCATCTCGCGGATGGCGGGAATACGGTCAGCCTCGAAGAACATGTGCTCGGTGCGGCAGAGGCCGATGCCCTCAGCGCCGAACTTCACGGCCTGCTCGGTGTCGTGCGGGTTATCGGCGTTCGTGCGGACGCCCAGACGGCGATACTTGTCGGCCCAAGCCATGACGCGGCCGAACTCGCCGCCGATGGTGGCGTCGACCGTGGGGATGATGCCGTCGTAGATGTTACCGGTGGAACCATCGATGGAGATGAAGTCGCCCTCGTGATAGGTCTTGCCGGCGAGCTCGAACTTCTTGTTCTCCTCGTCCATGTTGATCTCGCCGCAGCCGGAGACGCAGCACTTGCCCATGCCGCGCGCGACGACAGCCGCGTGGGAGGTCATACCGCCGCGGACGGTCAGGATGCCCTGAGAGGCCTTCATGCCCTCGATATCCTCCGGAGAGGTCTCGAGACGGACGAGAACGACCTTCTCGCCGCGCTCCTTCCACTCTTTGGCATCCTCAGCGGAGAAGACGATCTTGCCGCAGGCGGCGCCGGGGGAGGCGGGCAGAGCCTTGGCGATGGCGGGAGCCTTCTTGAGGACAGCCGCATCGAACTGGGGATGGAGCAGGGTGTCGAGGTTGCGCGGGTCGATCATGGAGACGGCCTTCTTCTCGTCGATCATGCCCTCGTCCACGAGGTCACAGGCGATCTTGAGAGCAGCCTGCGCGGTGCGCTTACCGCTGCGGCACTGGAGCATATAGAGCTTGCCGTTCTCGACGGTGAACTCCATGTCCTGCATGTCGCGGTAGTGATCCTCGAGCAGGTCGCAGACCTTGACGAAGTCGGCGTAAGCCTGGGGGAACTTCTCTTCCATCTGGGAGATGGGCATCGGGGTGCGGACGCCGGCGACGACGTCCTCGCCCTGAGCGTTGGTCAGGAACTCGCCCATGAGCTTCTTCTCGCCGGTGGCGGGGTCACGGGTGAAGGCGACGCCGGTACCGGAGTTGTCGTTCAGGTTGCCGAAGACCATCGGCATGACGTTGACGGCAGTGCCCCAGGAATAGGGGATGTCGTTGTCGCGGCGATAGACGTTCGCGCGCGGGTTGTCCCAGGAGCGGAACACGGCGCGGATGGCTTCGTACAGCTGGGTCTTGGGGTCGGAGGGGAAGTCCTCGCCGATCTGCTGCTTGTACTCGGCCTTGAACTGCTCGGCGAGTTCCTTGAGGTCGGCTGCGGTGAGCTCGATGTCGAGCTTGACGCCGCGCTTTTCCTTCATCGCGTCGATGAGCTGCTCAAAGTACTTCTTGCCGACTTCCATAACGACGTCGGAGAACATCTGGATGAAGCGGCGATAGGAGTCATAAACGAAACGCTCGAAGTTGGGGTCGGGGTTGCCCGCGATCATGGCGGCGACGACGTCGTCGTTGAGACCGAGGTTCAGGATGGTATCCATCATGCCGGGCATGGAAGCGCGCGCGCCGGAACGGACGGAGACGAGCAGGGGGTTCTTCAGATCGCCGAACTTCTTGCCGTTCATCTCTTCCATCTTCGCGACGTATTCCATGATCTCTGCCATGATCTCGTCGTTGATCTTGCGGCCGTCCTCGTAATACTGGGTGCAGGCTTCGGTCGTGATGGTGAAGCCCTGGGGCACGGGCAGACCGATGTTGGTCATCTCGGCCAGGTTCGCGCCCTTGCCGCCCAGAAGCTCACGCATGGTAGCGTTGCCTTCCGAGAACAGGTAGACATACTTTTTGCTCATTGGTTTTCCTCCATTAAAAATGTATCGCTGTGTGATCATTATCAAGCCATATTATTATAGACAGAAAATCCCCGACTTTCAATAACAAGTTGTGAAATTTTTGTCGACTTTCCGCATTTTTTCTCCCACAAAACGCAATTTGGCGCAAAATCGTTCTGTTTTTCCGTCGCGGGGCGCGGATTTTCTTGCAAGCGCCGCACTTTTGCGATATACTATTTTTAAATTTGCGCTGAAAATGCGCGCAGAGTACAGAGCATGGAGCGGGCAATGGAGCTTTTGGATTTTGCAAAAACCGATACGGCGGCGCGTCTTCGCACCGCGGCAAAGCGCGGCGCACTGTCGCACGCACTCATTTTCAGCGGCAGCGGCGACCGCGTGAGCGCTGCGCGCTATGCCGCCGCGGCGATGGAGTGCACAGCGGAAAGCAAGCCCTGCCTCGCCTGCCCTGCCTGCCGCAAGGTGATGCAGGACATCCACCCCGACGTCACGTTCGTGCGCGATGCAGAGCACAAGGAGCTCTCGATCGACACGGTGCGCGCGATGCGCGCCGACGCGTTCATCCGCCCGAACGAGGGCGCGCGCAAGGTCTACATTTTCGAGGACTGCACCATCCTGACGGAAAAGGACCAGAACGTGCTTTTGAAGCTCGTGGAGGAGGGACCCGCTTACGCAGCGTTCTTCTTCTGCGCGGAAAATCCGGCGGTTCTGCTCCAGACCATCCGCTCGCGCTGCGTGGAGGTCAAGCTCTCCCCCACCGTCGAAGAGGGCGGCGCGCCTGACGAGCGCGCGCTCGAGCTCGCG
>UMAR01021228.1_pt1 | contig 14023 bp, 7 predicted proteins | sample 1963761 | NCBI WGS metagenome assembly UMAR01 (sample SAMEA4835921, study PRJEB28245) | human gut metagenome | biome: gut microbiome; material: fecal sample | place: Denmark | collected 2008 | reverse complement strand
CAGGCACATGAACGATTCGGCTTCCTTCTGGATGCTTTCAAATACGGAGTTCCGCCTCACGCCGGACTGGCTTATGGTCTGGATCGCCTTGTGATGCTGATGGCAAAAGAGGACAGCATCCGCGACGTCATCGCATTCCCGAAGGTAAAAGATGCTTCCTGTCTGATGACCGAGGCTCCGTCACCGGTTGACGCAGTACAGCTGGAAGAGCTTGGTCTTGAGGTTGAGCCGCAGGCTGAGGAAGAGACAACAGAAGAGTAAAGAAAATTTTGTGATTTACAGGACAGACAATTTTGCAGAAGTGCAGCGTTGTCTGTCCTTTTTTAGGTTTCACTCGATCGGTGTAAAGAAAAACTTAAGAAATTCTTCCACGTCTTCCCCGTTGTTTTGCTGGAAAAAAGTGCTACAATATGGTTTGTAAGAAAGATACGGAAACATCCACAGCAAGTGGAACACATAGAGAAAAAGACAAGGAGGGATCACGATGTTAGTTACATTAGTCATGCTGGCAACCTGTTTTGGTCTGCTCTGCGGAATTGGAATTTTATTTGGGATCGTCGGACTGCTGCTGAAATTTGGAGGAAAAGTCCTCGGCGCATGCGCCACTATTCTTCTCCCGATCGGCGTGATCTGGCTTGGATTTAAAATCGTGTTCGCCGTCGTTCCGCTTCTGTTCAAACTGGTCTGTGCAGCGCTGATCTGTTATCTCGTATACCGCATTCTGCGGGAGATGAAACTTGTAGCATAAAAAATAAAATCTAACAGATTCGAAAGAAAACCTGCTTTCCGTCATAAACACGGAGGCAGGTTTTTAATGACAAAAACAAAAATCTATTTTCAGAAAAAGCCAGTATTTGCTAAAAAAAGAGTAAGGAAAAAGTAAGAAAACAAAAAACAAAATGTGATACGATAGAACTAACTTGGGAAAGCAGAAAATTAATTTGTAAAATAGAAAAGTGGGAGGAAGCATATGAAGAAAAAAGTAATCGCGATTGTGTGTGCAGTCGCAGTGCTGGCGGCAGCCGGAGGGGGAGTGACATGGCATTTCCTTGGAAACGGTACAAAAGAGGACGATAACGTCGTCTATGTCAATACTGTAAAAGCCCTGACCAATCTGGGAACTGGAAATGGAATGGAAAACCGCTATGCCGGTGTTGTGGAGTCGGAAAATACCTGGAAAGTAGAGAAAAACAGCGAGAAAAAGGTAAAGGAAGTTTATGTGGAAGTCGGTCAGGAGGTTCAGGTCGGAACACCGCTGTTCTCCTACGATACCGAGAAATTCCAGAGTGACCTCGAGCAGGCGCAGCTGGATCTGGAACGCATAAACAATGAACTTTCAAGTATGAATACCAATATCAACCAGCTTTACAAAGACAAAAAGCAGGCATCAAAAGACCAGCAGGCAAGCATCACACTGGAAATTCAGGAAGCGGAGCTGGATTTAAAGAAAAAAGAATATGAAGGAAAATCAAAACAGGCGGAGATTGATAAATTAAACGATAACATCACCAATGCGACCGTGATCAGTGAAATCGCCGGTGTCGTAAAATCAATCAACAACGATGACAGCAGCGCCGGCGCTTACTCCGGTGACAGCTCCGACAATTCCTTCCTGACTGTTCTTGCAACGGGAAATTTCCGTGTAAAAGGCCAGATCAATGAACAGAATATGAGCGACGGTTCGATTACGGAAGGAAGCCAGGTGATCGTGCATTCTCGTGTAGATGAGAATCAGACCTGGACCGGAACCGTGACAAAGATTGATCGGGAAAATGCAAAGACCGGCAATAACAACATGTACAGCAGTTCCGGCGATGGCATGACACAGTCGAGCTCCTATCCGTTCTATGTACAGCTTGCCGGAACGAATGGTCTGATGCTCGGCCAGCACGTTTACGTAGAGCCGGATGTCGGCCAGCAGGAAGTCAAAACAGGAATCTGGCTGTCTGACTCCTTTATCAACGATGTCGACAGCAATCCTTACGTCTGGGCCGATAATGGAAAAGGCAAACTGGAAAAACGAAGCGTAACGCTTGGAACGTACGATGAAAACATGATGGAATATCAGATCACCGACGGCCTTGCAGAAGATGATGCAATCACCTTCCCGGAGGACGGTCTGGAAGAAGGGATGAAGACCGTAGTCAGCACCGACGGATCACTGGGACAGAGCAATCCGGCCGGCGGCGAGGATGACGGTATGCTTGACAACGACGATGGAATGGTCGACGACGGTATGACGCAGGATGAAAACGGCATGGTTGACAATACCATGGACGGCGCAGAGTACAGCGGTGAGGAAGATACAACGAACGTGATCGGCGGCGCCGACAATGGTGATGCAGAACCGGCAGACACACAGGAAGCCGGATCAGCAGATGACGGGGAGGTGCAGCCGTGATTCTGGAATTAGAGAATATCTGTAAAGAATATATGCAGGGCAAAATCCCGGTTCCGGTTCTGAAAAACATCAACTTCTCCATGGAAGAAGGCGAGTACGTTGCGATCATGGGTCCTTCCGGTTCCGGAAAAACAACACTGATGAATATTGTCGGCTGTCTCGACCAGGCGACGAGCGGACGGCTGATCCTCGACGGACAGGATATCAGCAAATGCAGTGACAATCAGATGTCGGACATCCGCCTGCAGAAAATCGGCTTTGTATTCCAGAACTTCCAACTCCTTGCAAGACAGAGCGCAATGGAAAATGTATGCCTGCCGTTGACGTACGCGGGCGTGCCGAAAAAAGAGAGAAGAGAGCGTGCGGCGATTGCCCTCGAGCGCGTAGGACTTGGCGATCGCATGGATTTTAAGCCGACGCAGCTTTCCGGTGGACAGAAACAGCGTGTGGCGATTGCACGGGCAATTGTCAACCATCCGAAAATTCTGCTGGCTGATGAGCCGACGGGAGCACTCGATTCCCATTCCGGCGAGCAGGTCATGGAGCTGTTCCAGAGCCTGAACGACGAGGGCGTCAGCATCTTGATGATTACGCATGACGCGGAGATCGCATCGATGGCACAGCGCACCGTGGAGATCCGCGACGGAATGATGAAATCGAAGGAGGTGGCCGAAACATGAAAAAAGGAAAAGCCGCAAAGAAAGTCGTGATTGCAGTTGTGACCGCAGTTGCCGTGGGCGGTGTCAGTGTCGGCGGTTATTACGGCATCCGCCAGGCGCAGAAGACGACCGTAAAAGTGTATCCGGTCAGTGACTTTACGAGTGGTTACTGGGAAGACAGCATGAATATGGAAGGCCAGATCACCTCGACGGCTTCCCAGAACATCTATCTTTCAGACAGCCAGACCATTTCCCAGGTTCTCGTCAAAGAGGGCGATGTGGTAAATGCCGGAGACACGCTGATGACATACGATACCAGCATGATCGAGCTGGATCTGGAAACGCAGCAGTTACAGCTTGCACAGACAAAGCTGAAAATCCAGCAGAGTGAAAAAGAACTGGAAAAGCTGAAAAAGACAAAACCGGTAGCGGATACGCCGCTGGATCCGGTGGAGCCGGATTTCCCGGATTTTCCAGATGAACCCATCGATCCGGATTTCCCGGACGAACCGATTCCGACCCCAGAACCGGAGCCGACGTACGAGGATGCTGTTCTGTACAGCAGTACGAATAAGCTTGTATTTGGTTCCAAACCATACAAAGGAGAAGGAACGCAGGAAGACCCATACACCTATCTCTGCGCACCGGGGACAGTCCTGACAGGCGGATTCCTGAATCAGATGGCAGGATACGCGGATGAAAAGGGAACGAAAAAAGAAGAGGACAGCGAAGGATACTGGTTTCGCCTGGAGATTCATGAGGAAAACAAAGCCGCAGAGGCGCTGGAAACCGTGTGGGAGCAGGATGGAACGAAGATTGCGAAAGCATACGAGACTTCGTATGAAGCAGTCCTGAGTCTGAAAGAATCCGAATCGGCGGATGCACCGGAAATAAAAATTACCACGCCGATTGCAAATACAGAGGTTGCAGAGGGCGGCGAGCTGAAGCTGAAAATCGGAATCAATGAGAAGAAAGATACCGAAGAGAATGCGGATGAGAAAGCCGACGATAAAACGGATGATAGAACCGAGAGTCCGTCCGAGGACGATGTGACACAGCCGGGTGAAGCCGGAAATGGAAGCGGTGAGGCAGACGATTCCACGGAAAACACCGAAACGGATGGCACTTACACATACGTCTGGAAACACAACGGAAAGACAATCGACGGAGATTTTAAGGATACTTACACAAAAGAAAACATCACAAAAGAGGATGCCGGAATCTATATAGTAGAAGTGACAGCGAAAAATGACAAGGGTACTTCCATGGCAGTCAGCACTGCAAATGTGGCGGTAAAAGAAGGAACGATTACCCCGACACCAAGTGTAACTCCGACCCCGAGCGTTACGCCGGGACCGAGTGTAACTCCAGAGCCGACCGTCAGCCCGGAACCAAGTACAACACCGATTCCGACCACAGAGCCGGTTCCAACAGAAACTCCGGTGCCGAGCGAGACCCCAGTTCCGACGGAAACGCCGACGCCGACCGAAGCCCCGGCAGAACCGGAAGCGGAACCGCAGAGCGAAGATGCGCCGGAAGCAGTGCAGACGACAGCAAAAACCGTATTCTACGGTGAAAAAGCATCGGTACAATCCCTCTTTACATCATCCACAGGAAGCAGCGCAAATAACAATACTTCTTCCGGTGATGATACCCAGATGACCTACACAAAAGATGAGTTGAAAAAAGCCATCAGCGAAAAAGAAAGCCAGATCCGTAATCTGAAGCTGGATCAGAAGGAAGAGGAACTCAAAGTCAAAAATACGCAGAAATCCCTGGATTCCCAGACCGTAAAAGCGACGATCAGCGGTGTGGTAAAGAAGGTTGGAAATGCAGAAAACCCGTCCAACGACGGAAGCGCCTTTATCCAGGTCAGTGGAAACGAAGGTCTGTACGTGCGCGGCTACTTAAGCGAGACGTATCTCGATCAGGTAAAAGTCGGCGATGAACTCAACGTGACTTCTTGGTCTTCGGGTGCTTTTGCAGCGGCAACCGTAACCGAGATTTCTCCGTACCCGACAACAAGCTACATGTCGTACAGCGAGACATCAGCCTCCTTCTATCCGTTCACAGCCGTTATCCCGGAAGGCGGAGAAGGTTTTGAAAACGGTGACTGGATCGAGATTGCAATCACTGTCGGAAACGATGTAGAAAACGGCAACGGCCTGTACGTCAGCAAAGAATTCATCCGCGAGGAAAACGGACAGAAATTCGTTTATATCCGGGATGAAAATGATAAATTAAAGAAACAGAATGTGGTAACCGGAAAACTTCTGTGGGGCAGTTATTACGAAGTGAAGAGCGGTCTTTCCGAAGAGGATTACATTGCATTTCCGTACGGCAAAACCGTGGTGGAAGGCGCAGACACGAAGGAATCCAGTTCATCGGATTATTACAACAGTTAAGGAGGCGCATTATGTTAGAAAATGTAAGACTTTCCTTTCAGGGAATCTGGTCACACAAAATGCGTTCCTTCCTGACGATGCTGGGTATTATCATCGGAATTGCATCGATCATCTCAATTGTCTCCACGATCAAGGGAACGAATGAGCAGATCAAACAGAACCTGATCGGAGCCGGAAACAACAACGTGACCGTCAGCTTAAAGCAGGGCGACGGCGATTACTGGATGGACAACGGACTGCCAAGCGGCGTGTCGAAACTGTCTGATGATCAGAAAAAGCGGATCCGCGAGCAGGATCAGGTGGAAAATGCATCGTTTTACACCGAAAGAACGTATGTGAGCGGCATCGCAAAAGGAAACACAACACTGGACAGTGCGAAGGCGCTTGGCGTGGATGAAAATTATCTGTCGACGTGCGGATATCAGATTTATCAGGGACGCGGCTTTGTGGAGAGCGATTTCTCGAAGACCCACAAAGTTGTCCTCCTCGACGATACCGCAGTGCTGACACTCTTCCCGGATGAGTCGCCGGTCGGCAAAACGATCGAGATCATGGGAGAGCCGTTCACGGTGATCGGCGTGATCAAAAAAGCCGATTCGTTCCAGCCGGTCATCAATTCCAGAGATGACTACTATACGTACAATCAGGAATCTTATCCGCTGGTGCTGATGCCGGATGTCTGCTGGCCGATCGTATTCCAGTATGATGAACCGGAAAATGCCGTTGTGATGGCAAAAACGACCGAGGATATGAGCACGGTGGGAAAGACAACAGCGGATATCATGAACGAATCCGTGACCAATACAACTGATTCTCTTTCCTATCAGGCAGAGGATCTGCTGGAGAAAGCAAAGAGTCTGCAGGAGTTAGGCCAGAGCACGAACCAGCAGCTGATCTGGATCGCGAGCATTTCGCTTCTGGTCGGCGGTATCGGTGTTATGAATATTATGCTGGTATCTGTAACGGAACGTACAAGCGAGATCGGCCTGAAAAAGGCGATCGGAGCAAGAAAACGCAGAATTCTGTTCCAGTTCCTGACCGAGGCGGCGGTGCTCACCAGCATCGGCGGACTGCTCGGCGTGCTGGGCGGCATTATCATGGCACAGGTGATTTCGAGGGTATCGCAGACGCCTGTGGCGATCAGTATTCCGGCAATCATTTTCTCCGTGGTCTTCTCCATGGTGATCGGTATCGTATTCGGACTGCTGCCGTCGGTAAAAGCAGCGAACCTGAATCCGATCGATGCGCTGCGAAGAGAATAGAACAAAAAAGAGTTGAAAAATCCGTGCGGGTACAGCGTAGGTGCTGGATCCGTGCGGATTTTTTGTGCGGCGTGTGCGGATGAAACTTAAGATCTTTACTTTTTGCGGAAAGTCGGTTATACTGGAAAATAAGCGCAATTTGCGGCGCAGCAAAGAGGCATTCGAGTTTCAGATTCGGTATGTTTATGAAAATATAAGAAAGATTCAAAGACATTTCACATTCGTTTATGGTATAATCAAACAAGAGTATGACCAACGAAAAGGAGTATACGCGAATGAATATTTTGTTTTTTATCACACCGAAAAGTGAAACGGCTTATCTGTATGACGACTGCTCACTTCGGCAGGCCATCGAGAAGATCGAATATCATAAATACACGGCGGTTCCGGTACTGAACAAAAAGGGCTGCTACGTGGGAACACTGACGGAAGGAGATCTGCTCCGCATCATAAAAGAACGGTATCTGCTGAATTACCATGAAGCAGAGGATATCCCGCTCTGGCAGGTTCCGAAACGGTGGAATTATGAGTCCGTCAACATCAACAGCAACATCGAGGACCTGATCGAGATGTCCATGCGGCAGAATTTCGTTCCGGTTGTGGATGACGAGGGAATCTTCATCGGCATCATCCGAAGAAGAGATATCATCCAGTACTGTTATCAGAAAAGCGGCATTAAAGAAGAGGAAGAAGCCCGGCGCAGCGCGCGGAAACAAAACGCAGAACAGATGATTCTGCAGTAAAGAAGAAAATGAGGGAAACATTATGAAAAAACTGATCGATCTTATCCAGGAAGAGCTGGTAAAAGCCTTTACCGCTGCGGAGATGGACCCGTCCTATGCAAGGGTTTCCGTTTCCAACCGCCCGGATCTGTGCGAATACCAGTGCAACGGCGCAATGGCAGCTGCAAAAGCATACCACAAAGCACCGATCCAGCTGGCTGAAGCAGTTGTAGAAAAAGTGACCGATCACAGCGTGATCGGTGAAATTGAAGCCGTAAAACCGGGATTCATCAACCTGAAAATCAACCCGGAATTTCTGGCAGATTATCTTTCCAAAATGCAGAACGACGAAGATCTTTCTGTAGAGAAAGCAAAAAATCCGAAAACCATCATCGTAGATTACGGCGGAGCAAACGTGGCAAAACCGCTTCACGTCGGCCATCTCCGTTCCGCGATCATCGGCGAGAGCATCAAGCGTATGGGACGCTTCATGGGGCACAACATGATCGGTGACGTTCATCTTGGAGACTGGGGTCTGCAGATGGGACTGATCATCACCGAGCTGCAGGAGCGCCATCCGGAGCTTGTTTATTTTGATGAGTCCTTTACGGGAGAGTACCCGGAGGAAGCACCGTTTACGATCAGCGAGCTCGAGGAGATTTATCCTTGCGCAAGCGGCAAATCGAAAGAGGACGAGGACTATAAGAAACGTGCACTCGAGGCAACGAGAGAGCTGCAGCAGGGCAGAAGAGGATATCGTGCGATCTGGAAACACATTATGAACGTTTCTGTTGTCGATCTGAAAAAGAACTATGGAAACCTCGACGTTCATTTCGATCTGTGGATGGGTGAGTCCGATGCACAGGAGTACATTCCGGACATGGTAGATTACCTGAAAGACAATGGTTATGCACATTATGACCAGGGCGCACTCGTTGTTGATGTCAAAGAAGAGACAGACACAAAAGAGATCCCGCCGTGCATGATCTTAAAATCCGATGGAGCAGCTCTGTATGATACGACAGACCTGGCAACCATCATCCAGCGTATGAAACTGTACAAGCCGGACGAGATCTGCTATCTGGCAGACAAACGTCAGGAGCTTCACTTCGTACAGTGTTTCCGCTGTGCAAGAAAAGCAAAACTGGTGAATGATGATACCGTTCTTTCCTTTATCGGCTTTGGTACCATGAACGGAAAAGACGGAAAACCGTTCAAGACCCGTGAGGGCGGCGTTATGCGTCTGGAGCGTCTGATCGGCGAGATCAACGATGAGATGTATCAGAAGATCGTGGAGAACCGCAGCGTAAAAGATACGGATGCAAGAGGAACGGCACAGATTGTCGGACTGTCTGCTATTAAATACGGTGACCTGTCCAACCAGGCATCGAAAGATTATGTATTCGATGTTGAGAGATTTACTTCCTTCGAGGGAAACACCGGTCCGTACATCCTGTACACGATCGTTCGTACAAAATCCATCCTCGGAAAATATAAAGAAGAGGGAAATGAACTGAAGAAAGGCGCACTTCTGGCACCGAAGAGCGACAGCGAGAAAGCTCTGATGCTTTCCGTATCCCGTTTCAACGGCGTTGTGGAGAACGCATTCGAGGAGAAAGCACCGCATAAGATCTGTGCTTATATCTACGAGCTTGCAAACGAGTTCAACCATTTCTACCACGAGACCAAGATCTTAAGTGAGCAGGATGAGGCAAGAAAAGCATCTTACCTGGCACTGCTGGATCTTGTCCGCGAGGTACTTGAGACCTGCATCGACCTGCTGGGATTCTCGGCACCGGAACGGATGTAAGATTCGCCAAGAGGGAAAAAATAGATAAAAAACAGGCGATTTTTTTGGCAGCCGTCGGCTTCTGTAGTTCTTGCAGAAACGGCGGCTGTTGTGTTATACTTACATCACGATTTTTCATCCGCTTGGACATTCGTCCTGAAAAATCGATTCTATATTACTCTATCGAAGAGCCATTCGGCTCAATTTATATCCATGTACAAAAACAGAATATCGGACTGACAAACACTTTGACGTAAAAAGAGGAGGCGGGATCATTGGAAAAGTAGAACTTCCGGGAGGGAAGTATCGCCTGCTGTCAGTGCTCGGAAGAGGGGCAACGTCTGTCGTTTATCTTGCAGAGAAAACTGGATCCGGAAAGCGGTATGCAGTCAAGGTAAGTATATGTGACAGGGAAAAACTGCGCCGGGAAGCGTTTCTTTTACAGAAGTTTTCATATCCCGGGATTCCCTGTGCGGTGGAACTTCTGGAAAGTAGGACAAAAAGCTTTCTGGTGATGGAAGCTGTAAACGGAAAATCTATCGGACAGCGTATGCGTAAGGGAGAACGGTTTTCCAGCCGGGAAATTCTGAAAACGGGAATTGCCCTGAGCGGGATTCTCTGTTATCTCCATGCACAGAACCCGCCGGTTTTCTACCGGGATCTGAAGCCGGACAACGTGATGATAACAGAGCGTGGTGAAATATACCTTGTGGATTTCGGTGCAGCCGGAACAGAAGAAACGGGTGTGGAAGTCCGTTATGGAACCCGCGGTTATGCAGCGCCGGAGCAGTATGACGGGAAGTGTGACGCCCGTTCCGATCTTTATGCACTCGGCGCACTGCTTGCGGCAATGGCGAAGCATGCGAAAAAGCGGCAGAAAAGAGGACTCTGGCGGGTGATGGAAAAGTGTATGCAGAAAAAGCCGGAGGAGCGGTATGCGTCTGCCGGAGAAGTCAAAAAGGCACTGCGGCGGCTGGAAAGAAAGCGAAAAGGCAGGAAGACTCTGCGGATCTTTGCAGTTTTTGCTTTTCTGACAGGAGGAGCGGCTGCAGTTGCCAGCAGGATGCCATGGGGGCAGTTTCCGGCGGCAGACGAATGGGAGGAGCAGGGAGATCTCTGGTTCTGCGGAAATCCGGTGGAAGAAGGCAGTCTGCCGAACTACCAGAAAGCGCGGGAAGCGTTCTTAAAGGCAGATCATCTCAGTCAGGCGGGGCGTGTGGAGCAGGAACTTGTGGAATACTGTCTGGCGGATGATGCGGCAAGGGAAAAAATGCAGATGGAGCCATTGCTGGCTGAATTTTATGATGACACGCAGCAGGAGCCGGAAAAAGAAAAACGCTGCCGCAGATATCTTGCTGTTGCAGGAATGTATTTCAGTTTTTCCGAAGAACTGGCGCGTGAAAATGACACAGACGCCATGCGGAAAGGAATCGAAGTGCTGGAAAAGGCCGCAGGCGAGAATATGGAGGGGCAGTGGGAGAACGTCATCTGGCAGAGACTGGCGGATGCGTGCTATCTTGGCGGAAAATCCGGGGATGGGGAAAGAGAACAGGACTGGTGCCAGGAGAGTTTTCTCTATTACGAACGGCTTCTGTGCAGCAGACAGGATGGAAACCGGCGGAAAAATCTGCTCCGGGCCGCAGAGCTGGCACTGCAGTTCGACATGCAGGAAAAAGCAGAACAGTACCTCAACGAGGCAGCAGAAATTCCGGGAATGGAGGAGGACATTTTTTATCAGCAGATCAGAAAAAGATGGGAGGAAGCAGGATGAGAAAAAAGACCATATGCGCAATGATGACAGGATTCCTGGCAGTCCAGGGAATCGAAGTCCACGCGGAGACACAGCAGACGACAGGCGAGGCCGCAAGTGCGGTGGAAAGCGTGGAATTAGAAGCTGAAATCATCGAGAACAGTGATGTGACAGATGCAGACGGGAAAGCCGGACCGGAGGAACTGCTGCCGGACGAAAAGTCAGAAGAAGAACCGCCTATAGAAGAGAAACCAGAGCAGGAACCAGAGCCGCCGGAAGAGAAAACAGATCCGGCAGAGACCGGAAAGAAAGAGACAGAAGGAGAAGAAAAAATGCTTCCCCCGACGGTAATTCCGGATCCGGAGAAAGAACCAGCGGAAAGGTGGGAAGAAGAGGAGGAAGAAATTTCGGAAGATTCAGAATCGGGGAAGCCAGAAGAATTGCCGGAGGCAGGAGATATGGGTTCCGGGGAATCGGAATCAGAGGAAGGATGTGAAGAAACAGATACAAAAGAATCAGAGACAGAAGAGTCAGATTCGGAGAGAACGGATTTTGGAGAAATGGACACAGAAAAACCAGATTATGAAGATACAGGTTCAGAAAAATCCGGAACGGAAAATTTGATGCCAGAAGATCCGGAACCGGAAAAGCCTGATATGGAAGAAACGAAGCAGGAATCTCCGTCAACCGAAAAAGAGTCAGAAAATCAAACCTCGGAAACAAAAGCACCAGAAAAAGAGGAGCCTACCGTAATGCCAGATGCCGGAAAGTCAAACACAGAAAAGCAGGAACAAACGGAGCCCGGGCAATCGTCTCCTGAGAAAGAAGAACTCAAAACAGACGAACAGCTGCCCGTTGCTGCAGCCACGCCCGAGGAGGTGACCCAAGATCCAGATGATATTCCGCTACAAACAGAAGAAAGCAGTCCTCCGCCTGCCGAAACTCTATCTGAGAGTGCCGGGGAGGAGCCATCTCAAATACCGCCGCAGATCATCGCCGATTTCATATTATCACAGATAGCAGACGAAGATTTCGAAGCGCCGATCCCCCTGATTATCCGCCCGGCCGACACCAGCGTCGAAATAGATCCCGGTTATACCCCGGAAATTCTGCTCGAGGGAGCCGCCGACACGGCTGAAATTCTTTCCTGCATGGTAAATGGCTCCGAAGCCGAATATGAATGGAAAGAAAACAAAATCTGTCTGAAAGCCGAGAGCCTTTCCGAAGGCTACAACCGCATCACTGTAAAAGTGCGTGGTGCAGACGGCATTGTTCGAACCATGAAACCGTGGGAAGTCAACGTGAAACCAAAAACTTCCACACTTGTCAGCCAAAGAACCAGCCAGAAACCAAAAGGAACCCGCCTCTTGCAGTCCTTAAGGCGCCTCTGGAACCTGATTCGTGCCATTGCCGAAATTCAGAATCAGACCACCCGCTATCTGCGTGCACTCTGCAGAAAATAGCCTGATCCGGTTTTGTTTGTATTTCTAATTTCGATATGCTAGAATAAAAGACATGTCATACGATAAAAAAGTAAAAGAGGAAATAAGAGTATGTCAGATATGATATTATTTGATCTGGACGGAACCCTGACCGATTCCGGTCCTTGAATTACAAGATGCGTACAGTATGCGCTGGCATCCTTTGGCATCGAAGAGCCGGATCTGGAAAAACTGAACTGTTACGTGGGGCCGCCGCTTCTGGAATCTTTTATGAATTTTGCAGGCCTTGGCTGCGAAGAAGCACAGCAGGCCATCACAAAATACCGGGAGCGGTACGAGGCAGAGGGCATTTTTGAAAATGAAGTATACGGGGGAATCCCGGAGGTTCTGGCGTATCTGAAAGAGCAGGGAAAAATTCTGGCGGTAGCATCGTCCAAACCGGAAAAATACGTGGAGCAGATCCTGGAGCATTTCGAAATCAGAAAGTATTTTACCGTAGTAACCGGTTCAGAAATGAACGAAACCAGAACCGACAAAGGAGAAGTCATCGCAGAGACGCTGCGCCGACTCGGAGCAGAAGACAGCCGTTCCGACGTGGTGATGGTTGGTGACAGAAGCTATGACGTAATCGGGGCAAGAGAAAACGGACTGCTCTGTGTCGGCGTATCGTATGGGTACGGCGGAAGAGAAGAACTCGAGGCAGCAGGTGCCGCAAAGGTATGTGATACACCGGAAGAACTGAAACTGCTGGCGGAGGATCCGAAAGAAGAGAAGAAAAGACGCGACCGCATCAAAAAAATGAAGCCGGAGCGTATCCCGTGGCTGACAAGAGGAGAAAGTGGAACAGGAATCTTTGCGCCGAAAGAGAAAAAAGCAGAGAATATAAAAGAAAAAAGGACAGCGAAAACAGAGCCAAAAACGGAGGAAATCGTAATTCCTATCCAGCGGAAGCTATGGCGTCTTTTAAAACCGCTTCTGACGTACGAACTGTTTCTGATCGGAGCAACCGTACTTCTGGCGCTGATCCTGATGACGTTTACGACCGGCGGTTATCTGGAAGAGCGTATGCACGCGACATCCGTTCTTGCATCAGCAATCGGCAGTCTGGCGGCGATCCCGGTTCTCTGGAAACAGTACAAAAAAGATGAAGGCATGTTCCCGAAACCGGAAAAACGGTGGAGTGCGGCAGAGGCAGCCGCCTGTATTCTGCTGGTTATGACCTTCGGCCATCTCCTGAACACTGTCATGAACGTGACCGGCTTTACCAGAATCTTTTCCGGCTATCAGGACATGGCATCAAAGATTTATGAAGGACAGAACCCGCTGCTTCTGATCCTGTCCGTCGGTGTGCTGAGCGCGGCCGCAGAGGAAATTGTTTTCCGCGGCATGATTTACCGCAGGGCAAAAGATTTCTGGGGAACCGGCTGGGGCATCGCAGCATCATGTCTGCTGTTCGGTGCATATCACGGCAATGTGACGCAGTTTGTCTATGCAGCCGTGGTAAGTGTGCTTCTGATCCTTATTTATGAGCGGTGCGGAACACTCCTTGCCCCGGTTCTTGCGCACATGGCAGAAAATATCTGGGGACTTTAC
>UMAR01000892.1_pt1 | contig 14254 bp, 9 predicted proteins | sample 1963761 | NCBI WGS metagenome assembly UMAR01 (sample SAMEA4835921, study PRJEB28245) | human gut metagenome | biome: gut microbiome; material: fecal sample | place: Denmark | collected 2008 | reverse complement strand
CTGCCACAACCACACCGCTGACCGTTCCCACCACTGCAGATACCGTCTTTTTAGAGACTCCGCCCAAAAGCCACAGGGTCAGCAATGTCGAGAGAATGACAACAACAATGGTAATACCGATCGGTGAAATACCCCGGTACATCAGCGGAAACATCAGATAAACAATACACACACCGGTAAATGCCAGACTTGCAATGGCTTTGACTCCTTTTTTCCCACCTATAATACATATCACCAGACAGAAAAAAAGTACAAACAGATAAATTGCCATAGTACGGTCTTTGCTGTATACCGTAACGACAGCATTATCATCTGTGGAACTGACAATGACAATTACGCGCGAACCAACTTCACAGTTCTCCATGCCAAACAAGGAACCGCTTGGATTGACGGCATCAAGCTCTTCCCCTGCATATGCTCCGGATTTAACCTGTACGCGCACCTCCTGTGTCCCGTATCGGTTTCCATCTTCTGCCAGATTATCTTTCGTGATCTTTGTCACGACTGCTTTCTCATAGCTTTGCCCTTCCGTGGAAATCAGGGATACTTTTTCGAACTGGTTTCCTTTGACTAATAACAGTAGGAACCCCACCAGACAAAGGGTTCCCACTAAAACTTTTTTCCAGTTTTTCTTCATTATTATTTAGCTGCTTTCTTTACTGCTTTCTTTGTAACAGTAATTGTAATTGTTTTACCTGCTGCCTGATACTGGCTGGTTGCTGCTGCCTTTACTGTAATCGTAACTTTTCCGGCTTTCTTCACTGTGACTTTTCCGTTTTTGTCAACGGTTGCAACCTTCTTGTCGGAAGATATATAGGTAAGCGGTGTTTTCGCTTTTGCATTTAAGGAAAAGGCTTTGTCTCCTACGGTTTTTTTGTAAGAGTTCTTCGCCTGAATGGTCTGCTTTACCGCATCTTTTACGATCGTATATGTGGTAGATCCCTGTAACTGTTTTCTGGTCGTTGCATCATAAGTTGTTACAGAAAACTTTTTGTCCGTTACTTTTACTACGGAATAGGTTGGTGTCCAGGTCTGGCTTCTCTCAGAAATGAAGTCCTGTTTGGAAGCAATCAGGTTATAGAATTTTGAGCCTGTTGCAGAGTTTGCCTCTAAATATACGGTTCCTTCCGGATTGGTAACGGTTCCGCCAACGGTCTTGTTTACGATTTCATAGCAGTTATTCTGTGCCTGATAATCACTGTCTTTTTCAGCTTCCTCTACAGATTTGTATCCATAAGTGCTGTAAGAAGTATGATCCTTTCCATCCCCCTCAAGCTGGAAGGTTCTGGAATAGGTATGATCATGTCCCTGCATCACCACATCAATCTTATACTTATCCATCAGTGGAGTAAGCTGTGTACGAAGCACCATACCATCGGAATCGGAATGGTCGTAACCACTGCCGTAAATATCCTGATGGAATACCGCAATACGCCATTTGGCATCTTTATTCTCATTGATTGCTTTTTTCATGACATTCTCATGCGTTGCACAGTTATAGTTGTTTGTGTCAAGAACAATGAACAGGACATTTCCATAACGATAATAGTAATCGGTTCCTGCCTTTGTCTTTCCCTGTACATAATTGGTATCGGTATCGGAAAAAGCATTTGGATTATTAAAATGCAGGCTGTACTGATTCGAAACACTGTCGTGGTTACCAATGGTCGTTGCTACCGGAAGGGAAGTCAGTGCCTCTGCCCCAAGATATCCTGCATATTCCCGCTCGTTGCTTCCGTAGTTCACCTGATCTCCTGCGGACACAAGAAAACTTACATCGGAATGATCCTCGAGTGCTTCATTTAATACGTTGTTCCAGTTATAGCTGTCATTTCTTGCTGCAAGATTTTTTTCCGGTGCAGAAGTTACAACATTTCCTGCATTTTCCATCTTTTCACTCTCACTGCTGGTCTGGCCTTTGGAAGCCCCGATCTGCGGATCTCCGACATACAGAAAAGAAAATTCATCAAATGCCTGTGTGGTATAGTTTTGTGTATCCTGCCACTTTCCATCCTGAAATACCTGATAATAATAGCTGGTATTTTCTTTGAGACCGCTTACGGTTACTTTATTGGAAAAATATTTCGTGGTATCTATGGTCACAGCTTCGGTCTGCGCTCCGGTGAACTCTGTCGCACCATCCATATTCTGTCTGGTAGAGATTCTCACCTTTGGAGTCTCAGCCGTTTTGCTGTACCATGCATAATTTAATTTTGTCTCATCCGCACCCGGAGTCAGTGATACATGTTCATACTCACTGCTATAAGCAGCCCAGTTCTTTTTCCAGTTGCTCCAGTCTGTAGACTCCCGGGAAGCATCATTCCAGTGTTCCGTTGCTGCTGCAATCTTTGTCGGGATACCAGTGGCAAACATTCCTGCCAATACAGCGGTGGAGAGAACTCCTGCTGTAAGTTTCATCACATTTTTTCTCATAATTCTTTTGTTCTCCTTGTGAAATCTGTAAGATTTATTACAGGATTTATGATAAACAGGTTATGTAAGATGTACTATCCGGTTTCTGTAAGTCTTAGGTAAAAAGAAAAAGAGTGGATGCTTTGGGACATCCACTCCACATGCCGGCTATGCCATGCCGTTTACGGTTTTATATTTATAGAGCATCTCCGCGTGGTTTTGTTCTTCCACCTGGATATCTGCCAGAAGTTTGCGCACATCAGAATCCCCGAATGCAAACACATCGGTATTATACGTTCCGGACACCATTTTTTCAGAACCAATGCTGTCTGTGGCAAGGAAATTATCGTTTTTCTTATCTTCCGGATTGGTCATGGAATCATATGTTGCCTTTGGCTCATACATCTTTCCATCCCTGTCATTGACGTTACAGGATGGGACGCTGCCTTTCATGACCTGTTCCAGAGACTCCACATGCTTTTGCTCTTTCTTTTCAAGATCAGCGAATAAATCCCGAAGCACCGGGTCCTTTGCTTCCTGTCCGTAACGTTTGTACTTCTCCACGCAGGAAAGTTCCTGTGTGTGCAGATCCTCAATTGTAGCCATCTCTTTTTCTGTTAAAACCATGGTTTATACCTCTTTCTTTCCATAAGATAATCTTGTTGATTGCAGAACATGAACACTCCGCAACCTTCTCCTCTAGTATCTGTAAAAAAATGCAACACATACCTGGTAAAATTTCGTCAAAAAGGGTTGAAACTTCTCACAACAGATTGTATAATTTCGTTTGTATTTTATACAATGTTTACAAAAAGGTGGATTATTTTATGGAAGAACGAGAAAAATTAAAATCCCGTCTGGGATTCATTCTCCTGTCAGCCGGATGTGCGATCGGAATCGGAAACGTATGGAAATTTCCATACACTGCCGGACAGGGCGGAGGCGGTGCCTTTGTGCTGTTTTATCTGTTGTTTCTGATTATTCTCGGACTCCCGATCATGACGATGGAATTTGCGGTTGGGCGTGCCAGCCAGAAAAGTCCGGTCAAAGCCTACCAGGCACTGGAAAAACCCGGACAGAAATGGCATATCCACGGGATTATCACATTGATCGGCTGCTATCTTCTTATGATGTTTTATACAACGGTCACCGGCTGGATGCTTCATTATTTTTATATGACGGTCACCGGACAGTTTCAGGGACTGGATGCCGACGGTGTATCCGGACAGTTTACCACAATGCTGAGCAAACCTCTGACCATGGGCTTCTGGATGGTGGTAGTTGTTTGCGCCGGCGTATTTGTCTGCTCCCGTGGACTGCAGAACGGTCTGGAAAAAGTAACAAAGGTCATGATGACTTCTTTGCTTATCATCATGATCATTCTGGCGGTCAACAGCTTTTTTATGGATGGTGCAAAAGAAGGCCTTGCCTTTTATCTGATCCCGGACTTTGAACGGATGAAACAGATCGGTATTACAAAAACCATTACGGGTGCCATGAACCAGGCATTTTTCACGTTAAGCCTTGGAATCGGCGCGATGGCAATTTTGGGAAGTTATATCGGAAAGGAACGCTCTCTGCTTGGTGAATCGGTAAATATTGCCATTCTGGATACGTTTGTTGCTATCACCTCCGGACTTATCATTTTTCCGGCATGCTTTACGTTCCATGTTGACCAGACTTCCGGACCAAGCCTGATTTTTATCACCCTGCCGAATATTTTTAACCATATTCCGCTTGGCAGACTCTGGGGAAGCCTGTTCTTTTTGTTTATGTTTTTTGCAGCGTTTTCCACAATCCTGGCAGTATTTGAGAACATCATCTCCTGCGGTATGGAACTGACCGGATGCAGCCGCCAGAAATCCTGTGCCGTTAATCTGGTACTGATCATTGTACTCTCCCTGCCATGTGTACTCGGATACAATGTATGGAACTGGAAAGGTTTTTCAATCTTTGGCGGGTCTGTGCTTGACCTGGAAGATTTTCTGGTAAGCAACCTGTTCCTGCCTCTCGGTTCCCTGGTATATCTGCTGTTTTGCACAAGCCGCTACGGCTGGGGCTGGAAAAACTACACAACCGAAGCCAATACCGGAAAAGGATTAAAAATTAAAAACTGGATGCGCGGCTACATTACCTATATTCTGCCGCTGATTGTGCTTTTTATCTTTGGATTTGGCATTTATGATAAATTTTTTACAAACTAAGGAGGATTTCTTATGTATCACGCAAATGAATCACGTTACGAAACCATGAAATACCACCGCTGCGGCGACAGCGGACTGATGCTGCCGGAAGTATCTTTGGGCTTCTGGCACAATTTCGGAGATACCGGTGTTTATGAAAATATGAGACAGATGTGCTTTACGGCATTTGACCACGGGATCACACATTTTGATCTGGCAAACAACTATGGACCGCAGCCGGGCAGTGCGGAGGAAAATCTCGGGAAGATCCTTCGGGAAGAACTTTCTTCCTACCGCGATGAACTGATCATCAGTTCCAAAGCCGGTTTTGACATGTGGCCGGGGCCTTATGGAAACTGGGGCAGCCGCAAGTACCTGATTGCCAGCCTTGACCAGAGCTTAAAACGGCTCGGTCTGGACTATGTAGATATTTTCTATCACCACCGCATGGATCCGGATACGCCGCTGGAAGAAACCATGGGTGCACTCGACCAGATCGTGCGAAGCGGAAAAGCACTGTATGTCGGTCTGTCCAACTACGATGGAGAAACCATGAAACGCGCAGCTGCCATCTTAGAAGATCTGCACTGCCCGTTTATTATCAACCAGAATTCCTACAATATCTTTAACCGTACCATTGAAGAAAACGGTTTAAAACAGGCCGCAGCAGATGGGAAGAAAGGAATTATTTCTTTCAGCCCGCTCGCACAGGGTATGCTGACCGACCGTTATCTGCACGGCATTCCAAAGGACAGCCGTGTCAATACCGACGGACGTTTTCTGCATGCCGACCAGTTCGATGAAAAGCGGCTGAACAGTATCCGGAGTCTGAATGAGATTGCGGCTGCCCGTGGTGAAAGCCTCGCACAGATGGCACTCAAATGGGTCATCCGTGACGGTGTGGTCACTTCCGTTCTGATCGGAGCTTCCCGCCCGGCACAGATTCTGGAGAATTTAAAGGTATTAAACTCTGCACCATTTTCCGAGGAGGAATTACAAAAAATCGATCAGTGTTCTCTGGCATTGTAACTATTAATATTGGGTTTATTATGTACAAAAAATCGCTCAGACCACACGGTCCGGGCGATTTTCTATTGGGAGAGTTTTTAATTTTGTATTGTTGCAATTCCTGAAATTGTAATTGCATTCTCTCCTGTATTTTCTATAAATATACGCTGTATAAATTCTTTACCAGATGTTTCAAATAACTGTTCCACCTCTCCATTCGCCTCAATATACATCTGTTTATGCGCAGAGGTCACCAATCCTATACGAACTGTTTTTTCGGGTTGGCTGGTATCAACCGTAATCCTTATTTTCTTCGGTTTTCCTTCAACCGCCCATTGACACAGCATCTGCTTTGGAATCTCTGCGGATAGCCGGATACTATCCTCCGTAATATCTTCCGGAAAAGCATCCATAACCGCCTGTTTATATACATCATACGGTGCTTCCTTAACCATATAGCTGTGTCCGGCATCTGCATTTATTTCCATTTGTGTCACATAACAGGCATGCTCATCCATAACCTGATTTTGTACATCTTCAATTTCGGTCTCAACCGTTCTGGCATAAATTTCCTGTACCGCTTTTTGGGTTCCAATCCCGACTCCAAAGGTCAGACCAATACTGGCAAGAAAAAACAGGACAAAGCCTGCGGCAACTGCTGGAAGTCTCAATTCCTTCTGTATCCTGTACTGCTTCATACGGCCGATCCGTGCCTGTAAATCATTCTTCCCACCAAACATGGAAAAAGGAAATGCCAGCGGATGAGGCTCTTGTGTAAGCAGCTCCAGTGCTGCATGAAAATATTGTCGGACTGAAAAAATATTTTCGGAAATACGGCAGCATTCCATATCACATGCCAGTTCCGACCAGAAATCCAATTTGCGGTTAAACAAATAAATCAGAGGATTATACCAAAATACATCTTCCAGCAGCCGCCCAACACCTTTCCATATGAGAATATTCTGCCGGATATGCACAAGCTCATGCGTAAGCACAATCTGCAGGCTCTCTGGGGAAACATCCTTTCCTGGCAGTACGATCCATTTTCGAACACACCCCAGCACCATTGGCGAAGATATCCCGTAACAGCGATACACTTCTATATTTCCCCGGATTTTTAAACGGTGTTTTATCCCCTCTGCAACCAGCTTTACCTGTTTTTCTGCTGGGATTTGATGCTTTTTTATATAATGTTCCACCTTGTAATAACGAACCACATGACTGACAAAAACGATTCCTGCACCCAGCAGCCAGACAACTGCTGCCACACGCTCGATACGCGCGATTGTTGGTGTCAGTTCAAACAGATGTCCTTTGACAAACAATATCTCCCCGGTTTTACGATAATGTGTGACATACAAAAAAAGATACAGCCCCGGAAACAGCCAGAATGGAAATACCAAAAGCAACATTCCATAAATATAACGGTATTTCTTTAACCGATCCAAAATTCCTGCTGCAGCCACATATACCACAAATGCAAGGCTGCCTGTAAGCGTCGTCAGAAGCCCCATGTAAAACAAATTATTGATCCAGTTCATCAATGCTCTTTCTCAACTCCTCTATTTCCTCTTTTGTAAGTTTGTGGTCTTTGTAAAATGCTGTTAAAAACTGAGCAACTGATCCACGATTCCAAAATTTTACAAATTTATGGCTCTGCTCCTGCTGATATGCAAGTTCCGGTATCAGAATCTCGTATGTAGCATTACGCCCACTCTGGTTCATCTTTAAAAATCCCTTTTTCACCAGTTTTGCAATATACGTTGATACCGTCTGGGATCTCCAGTCTTTCCCGTAAGTTTCGTTGGTCAGTTTCATGATTTCCTGTAGTGCCATCTCATGAGGATGATCCCAGATGGTTTTCATCACCATAGACTCGGCGGTTGTTAATTCTTCCATTCCCAGCTCCGTTCTGCAATTAATATATATAATTACCTGAATACACAATACTATGATTTGACGCATTTTGTATCAAAAAATTAAAATGACCTGTATACCCTACTGTAATTGTACCATTCACCCATCCATTTGTGGAATATGACCCATTAACAATTCCAACAGTTCCATCATCATTATCTCTCAATCCTAAATAACCACCATAATTTCTACCTGAATGATTTTGAGAGATATTAACTGTAATCTTATCTCCCTTTATCCAAGAATGAATTGTTGTTGTCCAACTTGTTGTGTTTGCTGAAATTGTCCAGTTTCCAACATTATATCTAACCCTCGTTCGCGGCATAATATCTAAGTTTTCTAAAAAACTTGGCTCATAATAGCCCATAAATTTTCCACTTTGACTTGTTATTTCATATACTTCTCTTCCGGCACTCTTTTTTTGCAAATATTCATTTTGCACATCTACTGTTTCAGCATGAATCGTTTGCTGGTTTCCCATAATACAAAAATATAACAACATAAATACAATAGCACCTTTAATTACTCTCTTCATACATCTTTTCTCCTGTTCTCTTGAAAATCTACTTTAATATTACTAAAATTAATTATTATCAGCTATTCTCCTTTTACAAACTACAACTATAGTTTTAGTTTGTAAAAGGATAATACCATACTCGTGGAACAATTACAACTGTTTTGATTGAATTACACGTAAAATTGTGTATGATATAATTAAGAATACAAAGCAGGAGGTATTTTCTATGCCATTAACCCAAAAATCAACCTATACAACCGATGACATCTATGCCCTTCCGGAAGGACAACGCGCAGAACTGATTAACGGTGTCATTTACGAAATGGCACCGCCAAACCGGATTCATCAGGAAATTGTCATGAATTTTTCTGCTGCAATCCACGATTATATCAAAAATAACCATGGTAACTGCAAAGTCTATCCTGCTCCATTCGCCGTTTTTTTGAATGCGGATGATAAAACCTATGTGGAGCCGGACATCAGTGTCATCTGTGATCCTTCCAAGCTAGATGACAGAGGCTGCAACGGAGCCCCGGACTGGGTGATTGAAGTTGCCTCCCTTGGTACAAAGCGAATCGACTATGGTATAAAATTATTCAAATACCGTTCTTCCGGTGTCCGCGAGTACTGGATTGTAAACCCACTTACGCAAACGGTGAATGTGTATGATTTGGAAGGAGAAGAATTGTCTGACCAATATACTTTTGATGATGATATTCCGGTGTGTATTTATGATGGACTTATCATCAATATTTCCACACTTTTAAAATAAGAACGAGGAGACTTTCGTCTCCTCGAACTTGTTTCCCGTCTATTTTACCTTCACGTTTAATTTTAAAACTTTTTTCTTTCCATTGTTCAACGATACGGTCACGCGAACGGTCGCTGTTCCTTTCCTATTGGTTTTTATTGTTCCTTTCTTACTTACCGATGCAACTTTTTTATTGCTGCTCTGATAAGAAATGCTTTTTACATTGTCCATATTTAAGGTGGCTGCCAGAGAAACCTTCTTTTGTTTTCCCTTCTTCACCTGAACGGTTTTATTCTTCAATGTAACCGTTTTTAATATTTTCGTTGTGACCTGATCCATATCTTTCTGATCCATAAGGACATAATCCTTATTGGAATCTGCTGAAAAATTCACATTTCCGGCTTTTGTAACCGTATAACTCTTGTCGTTTACAAGGACATAGGCACCTGTCTTTTGATCTTTTGCACACACATACAGCTTGTTTCCGGTCTGTATGTCTGCTGTATTTACGGTCAGTGTATAGCTTACGTTGCCAGCCGGATCGGTGACCCGGATCGTCACATCTGTGTGTTTTCCATTATTTTCTTCCATGGTTTGTTTTATCAGATCAGCGGTCACCGTTGTTTTGATGGCTTTATTTTTCTGGGTTCCGGTAACGGTCACGGTTGGTGTATTTTGTCCGGCCGCGTTTCCATCGGACGGTGTTTCTGTACCAGCTGTATTTCCGTTAGACGGTGTTTCTGCATCGGTTTTATTTCCGTTGGATGGTGTTCCCCCTCCGGCAGTGCCACCACCCGAAGTATTTCCGCCACCGGAACTTCCTCCGGAAGATGAGCCGCCTCCGGTAGATGAGCCGCCTCCGGTTGTTCCACTTCCTCCGGTAGATGAGCCGCCTCCGGTTGTTCCACCGCCTCCGGAAGATGAACCGCCTCCGGTTGTCCCACTTCCTCCGGTGGAACTGTCCTCTTTGATTGTAACGGTCGCGGCTTCACTTGTCACTGTTTCGTAATAAGTCTGTCCATCCTTATCATCCGGCTCATATACTGCCTTAAACTGATAAGAACCGCCTTGTTTTAAGCCTGATACAACCGTATCGGCTTCCCCATATACGAGTTTTTCCTGTGCCTTTATTATGGTTCCGTCCTGATAAAAAGAAATCGAACCAAGCGGAATACTACCATTTCGGACTCCATCTACCTGTGCATACAGATGTACGGAATTACCGTTTTCTGTCTCTGCCGTAAGGCGAATCGATGGTTTCGCCGCTGTAATGGTAAAGGTTCCGACTTTTTCCTCTATCACATCGTACTGGTTTCCAGTTACTTTAAACCACACCTCATAGCTGCCCGGCTGCACCGGAACAACATTTTTCCCATCCTGCCGATAGAAAACTTCAGGCTTTACCTGCGAATCTACCGTCTTTCCGTTGTCCGTTCGGACTATATTTACCGTGGAAACAAAACAGTTCTGTTTCAGCCCTGTGTACGCAACTGTCTGCTGGATTGTATCATACTGCATCTTTACGGCAATTGGATTTACCGTCACGGTTTCGTTTGCCTGGGAAGGAAGTGCCCTGTAGTTTTCATTGGCTGCTCCTGCATAAGAAACTGTAATTGCATTTTCTCCCATATGAAATCCGTTTGTCTCTGAAACCGGAATCTTTATGGCTGCCTCTCCGTTTTGAAGCGTGATGCCGGATACTTCATAAGGGGTCTGGTTAATGTATACCGAAAAACCAGCAGACGGCACGTTCTGTCCCTGTAAGCGGCTATCTGTATAGACCGTCTGCACGGTAAGATTCAGTTCATCCTGCATGGACACGGCCGACGATGGTAATCCATTTATCGTAGTGGTTGTTTCCTTTGAAGTAACCGTCGAACCGGATGTATCCGGATCTTTGTTTACAATCAGAATTACGTTCTGTTCGATCTGTTCATCTGCTGAAAATGGACGGATTGTGATATAGTAGGTTCCTTCTTTTACCGTAGAACCCTCAGTCGTGCGATAGCACATGGGTGTGATCGCATTCTTCTCTATTCCCGTTTCGAACATCAAATTAAAATTTGGAATACAAATAAAACTACCTTCATCATTCGTAACCGTCTCTGAAGAAAGTGTTTTCCCGTTAAATGTTACTTCATATTCCATCGGAACAACCCCTAGATCCCGATCATACTCATCCGTTTGCTCCAGCCAGGCTACCTCTGCCAGATATGGTTTTGGATCCTTATTTTTATACTCACCGACTTTTGAAATCTCCGAAACTGTTGTGGTAATTACCGGATTTTTTATGGTCATATTTTTTACCGCAACCGGTTTATCCCCTGACAACTCACTGGTTTTCCAGATTTCTCCGTTTCCAGACGATGTCCGTTCCAGTGTCATTCCCGCCTGTCCGTCTGTCGGTGTAAAAGAAACCGCCGTATCCGCAGCCCTTCCAAGTTCCAGATAGGTGTGACCATACTCCGCAATTCCGGATTTTCCATTTCTTCCATTCAGGGTTTCAAATGTAAGTGCACCCGTAATGGTATCTGTAACATTCAGCTTCTGTTCTTTTCCTAAGATCAGTCGGTTTCCTGCTGAATCCGCACTCACAATCGAATGTACCTGTGGAGTTTCCATCTGGGAAAGATCAATCGCACTTGCCCCTTCCATCCTGACCGTACAGCTGTCCAACGCTGCCGGTGCAAATGTTCCACCGCCCTTTACTGTGAGGTTTCCTACTTTGCTTATACCTGGAATTCCGGTATAGAACTGGTCGGTATCTATGGTCAGAAATGTCTTCCCTGCGTGATTTTCAGATACTCCGTACACCTGTTTCGTATCGGAACCGGTAAGTGAAATTTCCACATCGCCGGAAACCGTATATTGTCCATCCGCTGCCGGTGGATCCGGCTCCTGCGTGGAAAACCAGTCATCCTGATTTACATATGGTTCAATGGCACCGGATGCATAGATTTCCCCATTTTGCGTACCGGAAACGTGCGCAAGCACGATCTGTGTCTTACCGTCATATGTTCCGTTCATGGAACCGGCATAAATATTCCCCAGATTGGTACCACCACCCGTAATCAGAATCTGTGCCTCTGATCCCGGATGATTCCCCATATTCTTTCCATTCTCATAAAGGGATCCGCCAAAGATATCTACATAGCGGAATCCGCTGTCACACGTAACATTCTCAAGAACAAGTTTATGCCCATTTGCAAAAATTGCATCGTGCAGACGATTGGAAAACCGCAGCGTAATGTTTTTAAATGTCACATCCGTATTCAGGATAAATCCCCCCTTACGGTTGGAAAAAGTATTTCCATTTCCGTTGACGGTCACGCTTTTATCAAAAATAAACGGTTCCGCAGCCTCGGCATTTAAAAAAGCACCACTTCCCAAAATTGAGATTTCATCCCCATTGCCGGCAGCCGCATAGGCATCCTCAAATAAATTGTAGGGATTTCCATAGCTTCCATCTCCGGAATGGGTAGAATTTCCATCTTTAAATTCCGTATAGATCGTTCTTGCCGCTGTCTGCACAGCCTCCTGCGCCTTTACCGGCACGACAGGCTGCACGGTAATACACATGGTGAGCACGATAAAAAATGCCCATAGACGTTTTGCTACATTGTCTGGTTTCATCTGATTGTTCTTTTTCATCCATTTCTCCTGATAATAAGAACAGGGGGATGAGTCAAAAACTCATTCCCCTGTCACTTCATTGATAGTCTCTACCATCATCCTAACATGGTTTCCTATCATCGTCAACAAATTTATGACCTGTTTTTATACCTATATCATCTGCTGATTTTATATTTTATTATTTCTATCTGTTCTATCTGTGTGATATCAATCTTCTGATTGAAAATATAACGAGCCCCACAATATTTCATTTCACTTGCAGATGCATAGCCATCTCCAAGCTCTTCAAGATCTGTATCATCCATGAAAGGATGTTTCTTTTTTTCAGTTCCTTTTCTGTCATCGGTAAGAGGTAACTCTCCTATGGAATATTGCTTTCCGTCTTTTGTTGTTGCAACTACATGATAAAAACACCCTTTTTCTCTCCAGTCATTGACGGGACAAATACTAACCGTATAAGGTGTAATTTCAACAGGGATTGTTTTTTTTGTTTTCTTAACATCCGCTTTTAACATCTTCTCCTTCATTGGAACAACTTTTCCATTAACCAAAACATTTTTTAATGGCGTATTTGAATTATCCGGTGATTGAAATCCCTTATATACTTTCGGATTTTTCCACGCAGTATCATCGGAATAAAAGCCGCACACATTGATCTGAATACCATCACCTGTATCTATTACATCCACCTTACTGGTAGTATCTAACCCACCTAACCAATAATTTGTTCCTTCCAAAGATTTTACGTTCGGAAGGAACACCTTTGCACGCATAACCTTCGTATTTGAAGCAACCTGAATTGATGATATGATTATCTTTTGTTCTTTTCTGCCATCATCTTCTCTACTGTTTGATTTTGCATCAGAATTTTTTCCACACGCACACAGACAATATAGCATTGTAAAAATTAATAAGTACAGACTGATTTTCTTCATTCATAATCCTCCAATTTCTTTTTCTTTAAAACACTAAGGATTAATATGCTTCCTATCACTATAATTCCAATGCCAGCCACATATTTCATCGAACTTCTGCTCTGTACTCCAGCTCCTGTACTTACCTCAGAATCTTCAATATAAGTATCTGAAATCTCCGCTACAGACTCAAATGAATAGACACCGCTTTCCACATTTTGAGTTTCCGGAATTTTCTCCATAACCGGATACTGATACCCTAACGAAATCCAGATACGTGCTGTTTCTTCATCCATCCCAAGTGCAACCGGCTGTCTCATTCCCGGTTGACTTCCCACCAGTACTACTCTCGTACAGTCCGATAATGCCTCCCGTTTTTCCAGAAGTATATCATAGTAAGGTTCCACTGTATGTTCTGCTGTCTCTGTAATCATCCATTTTCCAGCATGATTTTTTACTTCTTCCTGTTCTGCTTTTGTCAATACAGACTTTGCTTCTTCACGCAAAGGAAGTCCTTTGGCTACGGTAAACATTCCATATGTCTTTTCCATTTTAAAAGGAATGACCCATACATAATTTGCACTTTCCAGAGCACTTGTGAGTTTTTTCGTATCTGCCGTCTGCAATTTTATAAGATTACAATCCACATATACTTTTAATGCCTTGTCATAATCGATGGTTGCATCCGGCTCTTCTTTTTTCATTTCATCCTGTAAATTACTGATTTCTGTCCAATCCCTGCTCGTTATTAACTGATCCTGATCTGAAACCGGTATTTCCGCGGCATACACAGCAGAACCTGCTATCGTATAAATTGTAATCATCATAAGCATTATTTTTAAAATATTTTTCATGGCTATTTCCCCTCTCTTGTGTATACTATACTAGGCGTTTGCAAAACGCCACAGACCGCATAAAT
>UMAR01044285.1_pt1 | contig 14321 bp, 16 predicted proteins | sample 1963761 | NCBI WGS metagenome assembly UMAR01 (sample SAMEA4835921, study PRJEB28245) | human gut metagenome | biome: gut microbiome; material: fecal sample | place: Denmark | collected 2008 | reverse complement strand
TGTCAGTCTGCAAGACCGGAGATGTTGAACTTTATCAACCTGCAATTCAGACAGGTGTTAAAAGGAATCTTCCCATCTCCCTCCCTCATATTGTTCCCTTGTCCTTACTTTCGCTAACTGCCGCACCGGTTGATAGTCGTATGAATATTTTATAAAAAATATTTTTGGTTTGGTGGTGCGGGGTGGGTTAGAGTGGGTAAGGGGTTGGGATGTTTGGTTTGTGATTTTTAGATGTAAATGCCGTCTGTGTACGAATCACTTACGTCTGAGTTTGCATAATGCACACAGTACACTCGATAATAATATCCTGTCGGCACAGATAAAGTTTTACTTGTACTTACATAAACAGAATTGTAGTTTGTTTCAACCCATGAAGTATAGTATCCCCATTTTCCGTTCACATATCTTTCTACTGTTACATCCACTGTAATCTTAGAAACAACTTTCTGCTCTACTGTGTTTCCACCAGCACCGATTTTTCCAGTACCTGCTCTTACAATATTAGATGATCCACTTTTCAGATATATGCCTCGGCTTTTGGAACCTACTGTCACTTCAGATGAATCATCATTTGTTAAATAAGATCCATCAACACATTCCGGTATATCTGTCGCCTGTACATTTTTCTGTGTACCGATAAGCAATGCACAAACCATTACCATTGCCATAATCAGCGATAAAATTTTGTTTTTTTTCACTTTTCGCCTCCTCTCTACACTATATTAACAATCGAGAGAAGAAAATCTCACGCCATTTCTAGAAAAAATATAAATTTTTTAAAAGTTCTTTAAAATCATCTTCCTCCATCGTCGCATTTATTGTATAAAATACATCTTCGTATGTAAACTGTGCTATATTCTCTTCATTGCCATCATCTAGCTCATACTGAATAATATCTATCTTATTTCCATCAACCGTTGTTTGTGTTCTTTTTACCTTTTTGTCCTCAATATCATACGCATATGATTTATTCTCACTTTGAATTTCCATTTGATATTGAATAAACGTATTATTATTTTCATAAATTAAACAAACTTTTTTTAAAACCTCGTCAATATCACTCTGTACCAATGCCATTCCATCTGAATTTCTTTTTAATCTAACAACATCAACGCCAAACTTTTGTTTTATTTCTTCATATACTTTTGCTTCATCATGATCATCCGTTTTATTTTTATCTCCATCCTCCCTTTCCGTATTAACCTTAACCATTTCTCTATCACCAATAATATCATTCAACACCCTGCCAAAGAACGGCGTCCCACCAATACTCACCATACTCCACATCATAGCAAGCACAGCCACGATCGCCACGATTCCATATACCTTCCAGTGCCGTTTTCTCTTCTTAACTTTCTTCTTCCCGGCTTTCTTCTCGATCTCTCCGTTCGTACCGTCGTCACTTGCTTTATTATCTGTTTCATGCTTCACATACTCAATTGGCACAACATTATCTATATAACTGTCACTCTCCACATCTTTCTTAAGATGATCTTTCGTATTCTCCCCGCCGCGAAGTGCCTGAACCTCTCGTCCGAGACGGATTGCCTCCTTGTCGTCATCTGACAGTTTTTCATATGCTTTCTGCTGTTCTTCATATTCTTGGATTTTACTCCACATCTTTTCATCCAGGTCTTCTGGAAAGGAAATGTCCTGCAGTGATTCGTCCGAGTCCATTTCTTCCATGATTTCCCCGGCTTCTTTTTCCAGTTCAGCTTTTAAAAGCTTATCCAGATTATCTTCATGTTTTTCCATTTTAAACCTCATTCTTTTGGATTTCTTTTCCCTTTAACTTGACCTTTTTCCTTCACCTGTTTAATATTATGATATCAGGGCAGTCTCTCTGCCTGTATCAACTGCGAATCTTAATTCGCACCATCAATGGGAGGATTTTTATTATGAAACGCATCATTCTGACCGGCGGAGGTACTGCCGGACATGTTACACCTAATATTGCACTGCTTCCCCGTCTTCGGGAACTGCAGTATGACATACATTACATCGGTTCTTACAACGGTATGGAAAAGCAGCTGGTTGAACAGCAGGGAATTCCATATCATGGTATCTCTTCCGGTAAGCTCCGCCGGTATTTCAGCCTTCAGAACTTTACGGATCCGTTCCGCGTCCTGAAAGGCTTCAGTGAAGCCAACCGCCTGATCAAGCAGTTAAAACCGGATGTAATTTTTTCAAAAGGTGGATTTGTAAGTGTTCCTGTTGTTATTGCCGGAAAGAAGAACCATGTTCCTGTTATCATTCACGAATCGGATATGACTCCGGGACTGGCTAATAAGCTTTCCATTCCTTCTGCTGCAAAAGTATGCTGTAACTTCCCGGAAACTTTAAGTTCCCTTCCTCAGGATAAAGCTGTCCTTACCGGATCCCCTATCCGTCAGGAGCTTTTCACCGGAGATAAAGAAAAAGCCCGCGCTTTCTGTGGTTTCAAGGAAGTAAAACCAGTTATCCTGATCGTCGGAGGAAGTCTTGGCGCAGTCGCAGTCAATAATGCAGTACGCAAGATTCTTCCTGAACTGTTAAAAGATTTCCAGGTTGTTCATCTCTGTGGTAAAGGCAAGCTCGATGAAAAGCTCACCGGTCTGGACGGCTATGTTCAGTTTGAATATATTCAGGATGAACTGAAAGATCTCTTCGCCCTTGCCGATGTTGTAATCTCAAGAGCAGGTGCAAATGCAATCTGCGAATTGCTTGCTCTTCGCAAACCAAATCTTCTGATTCCACTTTCAGCTAATGCAAGCCGTGGTGACCAGATTCTGAATGCCCGTTCTTTTGAACGTCAGGGATTCAGTATGGTTATGGAAGAAGAAGAGCTTACAGATGAAAAGCTTCTCGCAGCTGTCCACAAGCTTTATGATTCCCGTGAAGACTTCATAAATGCAATGAATCAGTCTTCTCAGCAAGATCCGATCAAGACAATTATCGGTCTGATCGAAGATGCTGCTTCCAAATAATTTTTTAACAACAGTTATTTACATTGTTCAAAAACAGGTGCCGGAACGACACCTGTTTTCTTTACATATCCATCGGTGCTATTTTGTGTAATCATCAGAATTGTAATGTATCTTTATCCATTTTCTTGCTCTGTACAGTACACCCGTCAGTGCTTGGATACTGATCCCCATAGATTCAGCCACATCTTTTTGTTTTCGCTCCAGACAGTAAACCATGGTGATTGCTTCGTACCAGTTTTCATTTTCTTCGTACAATGCATCCAGAATCGTCCATCCATAACCCACTTTTTCTTTTTGTAAAATTTTGTGGAATACATGCTCCTCTGCACTTTCCGCATATTCCTTCGAGTACAGATCCGAAAACAGCTCAATATCTGCCTTCGGACATTCTCTTGCCCGCTTCTTCATATAATTGATAGCTGTATTTTTCGTTGTTGTTACCAGCCATGCTGCCATATATTCTTCATCCACTGTATCAAAGTGCGTATATAGTTTTAGAAAAACCTCCTGGAATATCTCTTCCGCTGACTCTTTGTGACTGCCAGAATAATCCATTGCTATCCGATAAACGTTGAACTTATTTTTATGGTACACGTTCTCGAATTCCTTTTTATTCTTATTCTGAAAACTCACTCCAGTACCTCACTATTTTATTTTTCTTTCAGTTTTTCCAGGATTTCATCCCGATCTTCATCTGTAAGTTTACCCGGTTTCCAGCCGAATCCGCTCTTGTCATTTTTATATCTCGGAATCAGATGCATATGGAAATGGAATACGGTCTGACCGGCCACTTCCCCGTTATTCTGTACGATATTATATCCGTCACATCCAAGTACATCTTTTAATCTTGTTGTGATCTTCTTTGCAAGCTTAAATGCTTTTCCTGCCAGTTCTTCATCAATAGAATAAATATCTGCCGCATGTTCTTTTGGCAGGATCAGTGCATGTCCCTTTGTCGCCGGTCCAAGATCCAGAATTACTCTGAAATCATCATCCTCATATATGGTTGCAGATGGAATTTCTCCATTTGCGATTTTACAAAAAATACAGTTCTCATCCCTCATGTTTTTTCCTTCTTTCTACATTTTCTTCGATTAATCTCGAATTTGTTTACGAACCAGACTTTCAATGATAAACTACAACTACTTTATATCATGGAAAGGATGGTCGTTACCATGCCATTTACTGCAAATGATTATGAAAAGTTACATCAGCTTATGAATTCCAGTCCGGAAATTCGTGAATTACTTCAGAAACTCCTGGATTCACAGCAATATACAATCAGCAAGATCAGTCATGAAGTTCGCAATCCACTGACGCTGATCTACAGTACCTTTCAGCTCATAGAGTCCAGTCACCCTGAAACCAGAGATTTCAGCCACTGGTCAGAGCTTCGCGAAGACATCGAATACACAATCTCTCTGCTGCAGGAGCTGTCTGCCTATAATAACAGTGAACATCTGCATCTGAGCACGTTTTCTGCACAGGACTTTTTGGGACAAATCTGCCTGTCCTTTGCCGCCTCCTGCGTAGATACCGACATTGGATTCTCTTCTCTGATAGCCCCTGATCTTCCATCTCTGACGGCCGACAGATTAAAGCTGCATGAAGCGATTCTCAACCTTTTAAGAAACGCCCGTGAAGCCATTTCGTCTGCCGGTTCAATCCGTCTGGAAGCAGTCCTCAAAGATCAAATGCTTCAGATTACCATATCTGATACCGGATGTGGAATCTCACCGGAATATCTCGACACGATTTTTGATCCTTTTGTCACTTACAAACCAGACGGCACCGGTCTTGGTCTTGCCATTGTCAGCCGGACAATCACAGCTCACGCCGGAACAGTAACAGTTACTTCCTCCTGTGGAAAAGGCACTTCTTTTTTGCTTTTGTTACCAATTACATAATCATTTTTATTATAAAAAACACGTAATTGTTTTACAAGTACTTCTTTCCATAAACTGGAAAATGTAGTAAAAAGAAAAACATGTCCTATCTTACTTATTCCTCTGAATCATCCGCCATTATCTCATCCCATTGGGATTCCCGTTTTTTTCTACGTTTCTGAAGGCGCTGATTCAGAAATCCCCAGACGCTCTGCCTGTCCTTTACAACCTGCCCTTTCATTTCCTGTTCTGCAATCCAGTCATCCAGGATCAGTTCCTCCTGCAGATCATATCCTACTTTTTTCTCCGGCTGTATACTCTCCATTTCATTCTCCTTTTTCTCCAGTATCCGCTCCAGCGCATACTCAATATTATAATTTTCTTCCATTGAAGCCTTATGTAATTCATATGCCAGATAGACTGCCTCTTTCTGTTCATAATCTGTCTCCCTGACAAAATACTCTGTAAGCTCATGAAACTTTTCCAGAATATTACCTTCCAGTCCCGGACAATAACAAAAGTAATAGATTTCATCCGATACATAAATATGTCCCGGATCCAGGCTCAGACAGTTCACGTTCAGCAGATAATTCTTCACTGCATAAAGCACCTGGATAAACTGTCTCATAAAATTTTCCAGATCTGCAAATTTCCAGTGCTCTTTTTCTCCCTTTGCCTTCACGGATATCTTCCCACTGATCTCGTAGCGGTACTGGCTTTTATCATCTTTTCCCTGCCCTCTTACCGACAAGAGTCCGGGAATCGCATTTTCCATCAGCATCCGCATCTGATAATCTTCTTTATATAGCTCATCTGTTTCCAGAATCATCCAGGCATGATGTAAATCTCTTTCGTACTCTTCTCTCATTCCTCCTGGTCCCTTTCTACAATCTCCTGCAATACTTTTTTCCTGCGTATTTTTTCCTCCGGCACGGTCAGTGCCGCACTGCGTTTAACAGATACGCGCATTTTTCTCTTTTGCGCTCCTGCTGTCACTTCAAATTCATCTTTTACTACCGCAGTTTCCACCGATACTGCATCAAAAAATATCAGTTTGTTTTCAATTCTTTTCTGAAAATACTGCTCCATTTTTCCATCTTCTATTTCCTTTTGCCATCGCCATTCTTCACTTCCGACAATCGCAGTCTCATATGCCGCCCCACCGATAATATTTTTATCATGGTAATAAAAAAGTGCGAAAATGACTGCCATCCAACAAAGCAATACTACCGGCATCAGATACGCCATCTCAACTACTGTACTTCCTTTTAGCTTTACCATATAAATGTCCCCAGATAGCCGATCAGAAGAAAAGGATAAAACGACATTCTTGTCGTCCGTTTCCATTTTCCGCTCCAAAGGCCTGCTCCTGCTGCCATCGCAGCCACAAGAAATGCAAGCATCAGCATTCCAAGCAGATTCCAGATCCCTAGAAAAATACCCATATTCAGGATCATCCAGCTGTCTCCGTACCCTATTCCCTCCTGTGACCATTTCGATATCATGAGAAATACAATTCCACATCCCAGTCCGGCAACCCATACACTCCAATGCATCCGTCCAAATAATGCACGGTACAGAATCGCCGCACAGCTTCCTGCGAGCAGATATTCTGTCGAGATTTTCTGATATTTTATATCCTGTGCTGCTCCGAATCCTAAAAAAAATAATCCTGCCAATTTTGCTATTTTCCACCACATTTTGAACATGCTCCTTTTCCTTTTACTTCTGACAGCGGAACTGTATAAACTTTTCTCTTCAGTCCGCTGCATGATAATGAAGTATGATAACGATCCCCGTAATCTGTGACATAGCAGTTGTCATCATTTCCCGGCATCCATCCACACCGTTCACACAAATGATAAATTCCTCCACTGCTGTTTCTCAGTTCCACTAACTGTGTTTTCGCAACACTGCGCACGGACGGTTCCAGATAAGTGCACTGATAATTCCGATGATATACGATCCCTGTTTCTGTCACATATACAAGTTCATTATCTCCAATTCCTGCTTCGTAGGTCTTTACATAACCGGTCCATGTCTTCATCCTCATTTTTTCTTTATAATGCAGTACCGGAATATGAAAGACAGGAACCGGCAATTCTACTTCATATTCTGCCGTCAGTTCCAGCACTCCCATTCCCGGTATCGCCCAGGATCTTTTACAGCTGACTCCTCCGCTTCCGCCAACAATCATACTTCGATCCATTCTTTCTTTCCCGACCGCATTTACAAGATCTGCATGCAGACTTATCGGGTTCAGCACCGGAATTTCTGCAAAACTCTCTGCCACCTGCTTTCCTGCACTCTGCAGTCCGCATCTTACTGCAGACTGGATGCTTCTGAGCTCCAGCATCCAGATCAGGCTCACCGCCGCATATAGGAACAGCGGAACACAAAGTACAGCTTCTACTGTTACCGAGGCAGATACAGATGCCTTTTCTTTGACACAAGATATGGCGATCAAATCAGGTAGAAAATCAAATCCTTCCTCCTTTCTGCAAATATCAAATATGTGTTTGTAATTCAATATTTTTCTATACATCATCAAAGGAATTTTATTTATTATTTCGATTGTCCTCAGAAAAGACACCTGTATCCACCTCCTAACATTTTCATTTTTTGTTATTGATATTGATATAAAATATGATACTGATACCGGATTCCTCTTCTCAGATAACATGTCATGTCAAAGTCTGCTCCTGATACGCAGGCATCTGCCCGGAAAAACGTTTTCTCCATTCCGGATCGCAGATTCATTTCCACCAGATCCAATGCTCTCATCGACAGTTCTTCCTTTGATTTTAAAACCAGCATCATTTGCAGATACTGCTCATAAGAATTTCCCTCTTCTGTCTCCTTTCCTTCCGGAATACTTCTGTTCTTTGCCAGCTCAAGCAGACCATCCAGCGTCAGATTCCAGCTTTCCTTACTCTTTACAGCCGGAACCTTCTTCCCTGCCAGAAGCGTCTTAACATCCGTAAGGCTTTCTCCATAAGCCCATGCAAGAAGCAGCGCATGCTTGATCACAGGTCCGATCTCCGGTGAAAGAAACACCGCACTCAGTGTCGTTGCAAGGGTATCCACCTCCATTTGCATGTCCTTATCGGTCAGCAAATATCCATAATTCACTGCAAATCGAAGGATTCGGATTCTCCCGATCACATATTCCAGATTGTCCTTGTCGCTCGCCTTTCCTCCTAACAAATACTCCATCTCATAGTCCAGTACCGTATTCTTTTTCTTATTTGCAGCATTGCCAAACTTATCTATAAGATACAGATTGAAAAAAATGGTATCTCCGGCTCCATTATCTTTTTCCTTCATGGTTCCGTATCCCTGCCTGAGCTTTCGGTTCGATACAGTCTCTTCTGACTTTACAGCTTTCGATGACAGCGTAAATCCTTCCGGGCTGACCAGATTTAACAGTGCTTGCGCCTGTATATCCACAATATCCGCCAATGGATTATTTTCTGCAGGAAGTTCTTCTTTTTCACTTTCCAGCATCTGGTCAAGTTCTTTACTCGTCTCTATATTCTCTTTCCCATATTCATTTGCTTTCAGTTCCTGCTCCTTCCATTCGGATACCTTTCCCGTCAGATTCTCTATCGCCGCAGCTCCTGTCTTCATTTTCTCGTATTCAACCGCCTGCCGCAGAAATTCTTTCCCATTCTGGTCTGTCAGATAACGGATTGCCGCAATCTCTGTTTCTATATTTTCTGCCCCGTAAAAGGACAGTCGGTTTAAAATATTTTCTTCAGACATTGTTCCGGATTCATAACTGCCTTCTATTGCAAAAATACCATATCGCTCCAGAAGATCCTTCTGATATTCTGCAAACGCAGATTCCACTGCCCTGCCTGCGTCTGCTCTTTTCTCATTCTTTGCCAGCTGGATCGAAGCGCTTTCCAGCAAAGCCCCAACCAGAGTAAGAAGCAGAAGAAAGACCAGGCTTAGAAACACAGTAATCTCTCCCTTTACCATTTTTTTCATTTCTGTACACACTCATTTCTGAAATAAAATTTTTATTTTAGATTCCTGAACTTTCATTCGTTATTTTTTCAAATATTTTAGTTACAAGTTCATTAAGCTGTTTCTTAAAAATGATAACCAGACCGATAATGACGACCAGTACAAGGATCAATTCTACCGTTGATATCCCGTCTTTTTCCGTCAGAATCTTCTGAATTCTGATCCATCCTGTCCACAGCTTCTTTTTTACCGCCTTCATTCTCTCACCTCCTACACCTGGATCGACAAAAATGCCGGTACAACTACGATCGTAATCACGATGATCAGCATCAAAAGCATTGGGATCAAAAGTCTGGTTCCTGCCTCTTCTCCCAGCTGTCTCGCCCTGCTCTTTCTGTCCTCCAGTGCCTGTACTGCCTCCATACGAAGCATTTCAGAAATTCCTTTTGCACCCTTTTTCAGATTCTGTGAAAGAAGTGCTCCCATTTTCATATACGGAATCAGATCACATCTTCTTGCAAATCTTTCATAACATTCCATCTCCGGAATCCCACTTTTCATTTCCTGCCAGGTTTTCCAGATTTCTTCATATGCTTCTCTTTTTCTTCCCGTTTTTCCCCTGGTGATCCCATAGTCTTCTGCAATCCTTTTCCACACATTTTTTGCTGTCATTCCGGCACCGGTCAGCATCGTAAACTCTGTGATAATTTCCGGATAATCCAGCATCATCTGCTCTTTTCTCGTCTTCTTCCGATTGCTTTCTTTCTGTATTTCTCTTCCGACAAGCAGAATACTTATCGCCATTCCGAGCATCAGAATCGGAATCACTTTTGAATCTTTCTCCTCTGTCCAGGCAATTTTTCTTCCGTCCAGACTGGGTGGCAGTGTAAGATATGCTTTCTGCCTCGTAGCACTGTCCTGTAATCTTACCAGTTCCAGAACACGCTCTTTCGTGGAAAGCGTTTTCTCCTGTCCTGCAAAAATAACAAGATCCATCTCACACGGATATACCTTATCTTCATAATGCAGAACTCCGGTAATATTCATCCCAATCCCCTGATTCTCCGGATCTTCTTCCCGGATTTTTTCCTGATCCAGTCTTCCAAGCGAATCCATTACATCATATCTGCTAAGTTCCCAGGAAACCGAAAACGGAAAATCGTCTAATGCTGTTACCAGATCCAGATCTGTCTTTATATGCGACAGATCCTTATTTTCCCCGGAAATCACTTTTGCAAGCTCTTTCCTCGCTTTCTGAAACTCCTTTTCCAGCCGCTTTTCACTGTAAATCTTCGGTGACACACGAATTTCTATATCCTGCTTTTTTTCTCCTTCAACCTGCATAGAAAGCGCCGCTTCTTTTTGTCCTTCCCCGTACCCGTTCCGCTTTATCTGCATGGTTTCAGAGTTTTCCGTCCCTGTCTTCTGCACGATTTCCGACAAAAATGCCAGACTTGTCACCGCCAACATCAAAAAAAATATCTGCCTGAGAAGCCTGTCCCATTTTCTGAAAAGTGATTTCTTCTTGAAATACGTCCATGCACAAGCTCCGAGAAAGAAATACATTCCGATACAAAACCACATTTCTATACCTCGATTTCCACAATCTTGCATCCAAGTCTCCAGGCAGCAATGTAAGCTCCAAGACAAATACTCATAAAAGCCGCTCCTGGCAGATTCCCGTATAACCCCGCCATAAATTCCGGAAAGCTCAGACGCATATAACCAATAATTCCCAAAGGGATCACTGACATGATCTGAAATTCCATTTTTTTCGCTGCAATTACGGTATCGATTTCTCTTTTTACTTCCGCTTTATCACCAAGTTGTCTAACCGCATTTTTAATGATCAGAATACTGTCGCCTCCGCTCCTCTTTGCCAGGGAAAATACAGTGACAAATGTATCCACCTCCGGAAGTGCTACCCTTGCAGCAAAATCCTTCCAGGTAGCTTCCGCGGTTACGTTCAGATTCAGCTGCCTTACCATATACGTAAATTCCCGTACAATAAGTGTATGCCTGTCATATATGATCTGCAGGTCTCTCTGTACCTCTTTGATCGCGTTCTCCATAGAGTATCCCACATTCAGCTGCGCTTCCAGTGATTGAAGCGCATCCTGGAACTGTCTTTCAAAACGTCTCTTCCCTTTTTCCTCCGCCTGACGGATCATCCTTTCGTAATACTTCATTCCCATAGGAAAAAGCACTGCCATCATCCACAGTCTTGAATAGAACAGCATGGCGATCAGGAACACCAGAAGAATACTTTCCGTTATTGCCAGGGCATACTCCTTCCGGCTGATACCCTGCCGCCATAAGTTTTTCCGTCCGTGTAAGTGTGGACCTTTTCACCCACTCCCCCTGGATTTTTCCATCCTTACTTCCCGTCTCCTGAAAGGAAAATAACGGTTGAAGCCTGATTTCTCCTTTTTCATATCCCAATACCTCCATGATTTCCAATACTTTCCTGCTCTTGTCCCGAAGGCGTCCCAGATGTACCAGGATATCGATTCCGGAAGCGATCTGACGCATAACTGCTTCCAGCGGAAGTTTAATCCCCATCAGTACCATTGTAGACAGTCTGCTCATCATATCATCCGGACTGTTCGCATGACCGGTACTGATCGACCCGTCATGGCCTGTATTAAATGCCTGTAACATATCCAGTGCTTCTTCTCCTCTGACTTCACCGACAATAATCCTCTCCGGTCGCATCCGGAGCGCTGTCCTGATCAGATCTCGGATATTGATTTCCCCTGTTCCTTCTACATTTGCATTCCGTGCTTCAAGCCGCACCAGATTGGGAATCCCTGTGATCTGCAGTTCCGCGCTGTCCTCAATGGTAATAATACGTTCTTCTTTCGGAATAAAATCCGACAATACATTCAGAAAGGTTGTCTTTCCTGATCCTGTCCCTCCGCTGATAAAAATGTTATACTTTGCCTTCACGGCCTGGATCAGCATTGCTGCCGCTTCTTTTCCGATAGAGCCTGTATCGATCATCGTCTCCATCGTAATCCTGCTTTTCGGAAACTTTCTGATCGTAACAATCGGTCCATTGAGCGCAACCGGCGACAGCACCACATTTACTCTGGAGCCATCCTCCAGTCTCGCATCTACGATCGGTGTTGCCTCATTGACAACCCTGTTACAGCCTGCTACCATCTGCTGAACCACATCTTCAAGCTTTCCCTTTGAAAGAAACTTTTTATCGGTTTCATAAATCCTTCCGTTACGCTCGATGAAAATCGGCTGCGTTCCATTGATCATAATTTCCGTAATCTCTTCATCCTCGATCAGCTCCTGCAAGATATCCAGCTTCCTGAACGCGTTAAAAAGCTCTCTCCCTAGAATTGCCTTTTCTCCAAGCGGAATGAACTCTTCTTTCGATTTTTCTTCCAGTATCCTGTGGATCAGTTCCAGCAGCTCTTCATCGCTTGCTTCCTTCGACAGATCCATCTGCGCCAGAATTTCTTCATGAAGTTGTTCTGCCCTCCGCATAGAAGAACCTCTTTTCTGTACTTTCTTTTAATAACTCAACTGTTTCTTTTACTGTCTGACGCATATTTTTCCCCATATTGATATACATGGTACGCGACTCCAGCTCCTGATACCGCAGTACCTTCAACATATACTGGTACTGCGCAATTTTTGCCATCGCATATACATCCTCCGCACACGGCATGAGAATCTGGTCACACAGCCTTAACAGCTGAAATACATCCTCCATCCCATTTCCGATATCCAGAATGATCACGCTGTATACACTTTGGCTGATCAGTCTTTCAAATAGAGTTTTCCATTCCTCTGTATGCACAGCACGAAGATCTGTCCATACTTTCATTGGCGGGATATAGTCCAGATCACCCATTCTTTTTACCATGGATGCAATCCGTATCCCGATATCATCTCTTTCCTGTTTTGCATAGTAAAGAACATTTGCCAGATCAGGAGCATCCTGATCCCGGAAATATCCTCCCATGCCTGCATAGGTTTCCAGATTCAGATACAGCACGTCTTCTGACTGTGCCAGTGCTTTCCCAAGTTTCAGTGAAAACGTTGTCTTTCCAATTCTGTGAACCGGTGAATATACTCCAAGGATTCTTCCATTTCCGTTATCCGCACACGATCCAGGAAACTTCTCTTCCTGAAGTCCTTTTAAAATCCCGGTCATCAGTCCGTCAACCGGCTGATATTTCCGAAGCTCCGTTTCCTCCTCTCCCAGATCCACACAATGCTGTCTCGTCAGAATAATTCTTTTCCCGGTAAAAATCTGCTTTCTTTTTTCATATGGAACATCCTCACTGATCAACAATACCTTTATCAGACCAATCTTCAGTAACTCCTGTACCATTTCCGGCGACGAACAGATTCGCACTCCTGCTGTCACCTCTTTTTTCAAAAGCAGCGCCTCCGCAAGTCTTCTGACATACTCTTCTTCTGGATCACAAATTAAAATTTCTCTGTCGATTCTTTGCTCTGCTCCTTTCCGGCATGTCCGCCCTTTTTCTTTCAAACTTTGAATCAAATGCCGAATGGCATATGACGGAACACGTTTGCATTCCTTTTTTGACACAGTATTTATCAGAATATAAATACTGCTGAAACTGATTTTTTGATTTTCTAACTTATTGCTTTGCCTCTCTTGTAAGACGTATTATATGCGCCACTTTTCCCTTTGTCCATAGCTTTAAACCAGAAAAAAACGTTTTGCGCAACACCTACATAAACTGATAAAATATAATCCCATAAAGCATGGCAACTCCCGGAATTCCGAGACATCCGGACACAAAAAATGACAGGACATTTAATCCGACAGAAACAGGAATGTTTCTATAGTCCATCCATTGATTGACCAGAAAAATACTGCCCATTCCTGTCAAAGCCCTGACAATAAAGTTTATCTGCCATGATCCTCTTCTTTTCATGCTCCGCCACCTCCTGCTCTATCTTATGAACTTTTTCACACAGATATGTTTTTTACCTCTGAAAAGAATTTCCTATGAAAAAAAGAGCGCCACTGTCTGCACTTCGCAGTCCAATGGCACTTCCACATATCTTTTATAATTCAATTTCCACTTTTCGCCCGGTCCGGTGATACTGATGATATCGCACCCCGGCACAGTCAAACATCATTTTAGATGCTTTTACAGAAGTTGTATCTGCATACTTGTCTGAATCATAGATTACTTCTTTGATTCCACTCTGAATGATCGCTTTTGCGCATTCATTGCACGGAAAAAGCGATACATAAAGTTTGGCTCCTTCAAGACTTCCTCCACTGTAATTCAAGATTGCATTCAGTTCACTGTGTACGGTGTATACATACTTTGTCTTCAGCGGATCCTCACCTTCCCGTTCCCACGGAAATTCATCATCCGAACAGCCTCGTGGCAGACCGTTGTATCCCATTGACAGAATTTTGTTATCTGCACTTACGATACAGCATCCCACCTGGGTATTCGGATCTTTTGACCGTCTTCCCGAGAGAATGGCA
>UMAR01007394.1_pt1 | contig 14373 bp, 16 predicted proteins | sample 1963761 | NCBI WGS metagenome assembly UMAR01 (sample SAMEA4835921, study PRJEB28245) | human gut metagenome | biome: gut microbiome; material: fecal sample | place: Denmark | collected 2008 | reverse complement strand
TTTATCAATAAACATCAAATTGCTGGAACGCTTAACCGCGTTTTCCATCGTATCCGCTAATTCATCGGAATTGAATTGGCGGATTTTTTTCTCTTTAAAACGAATTGCATCTTGCACATCATTATCATTCATCATACAGAGAGCTTCAAAGCAATCTCGCAAAGGTGATTCTTCATTGATTCCGCGTGTGTAAATTCCGTATGTAATAGCAGCCTTTACAGCCCGAGCTTTTACAACTTCACTATTCATTTTTCTGGTATATGTCCGCACAAGCGCTTGATCTTCCGGCGGCACAAACGAATCTGTAATTTTACAATTACGAAGAGCTTTCCAAAATGCGCAATAATCGCGGCGCGATTTTACTTTATTATTTTTTCCGGGTTCATATAATTCTACCAGACGAAAAACTTTACTGGTCAAATAATCACAGATCAATTTCCGGTTATCTAAAAAATCATAAATCCTGCGACTGGTCAAGTCGTTCGAATAATCAAAAAAAGGAATCAGCTCATATGTTTTTGTATGCCTGCGCATCGTCTGAAACTCAACATTCATAATCAAATTCACAGGCGGAGTAAGAAGATCAGCAAGTTTGTGCAAATCGTCTGTAGATATATCCTCTTCATTTGCCAAAATCCGGCGGCATTTCTCAACATAGTGTTTCTGTCTACCAAATTTCGCGTAATACTGCAAGCGACCATAATCTAAAGCTTTCCAACTATGTTTTAAGAAAGCATATTCATAGCAGTACAGATCATAACGATTAATCAAACCATTAAACAACCACACTTTAAAAAACCAAGGCTTGTAACCTTTTTCAACCACTTCCTTAGATTTCAAGTAGATTCTAATAAAAACCTTTTGAGAACGCTTTCCAAGTGCTAAGTAGTCTATTTCATAATCCTCAGACCCCTTTTTACTGGTGTGCAGGAGAGCATCACGAAAACGATCAACCCGCATCTTGTAGAAGTTTTCCGGAGTAAAGAACTTTTCCGGATTTTTTAAGTAATTGGAATGCCAACAATAATCAATTCGATTCTCCTGAGTGAATTGGATATCCAATCCAAAATAATCCGCTATAGCCTGTACATATTCAAAAGAGCGTTCATAAGCAAGTTTTACACCATACATCCAAAGCATATATGACCGGATCTGAACAACACATTCACAGGTTACGGACTCACCGTTATCCTGTGACCGCGGAACTTTTGGAGCTAAAAAGATATCAAACAGCTCAGGACACTCAAGCATCACATTGTAAAATCCAGCGTACCGAAAAGGTTTATAATTTAGTGTACCGGGTAAACCATCGAAGTAAAATGACACACCTGACGAGTAATCATTTAAACGTTCCCATTCCATACCCAGTAATTCAAACCGCTTGCGAAAGTGCTTTACCTTAAGATCTTTCGATCCTGCGGTAAAATCTTGTTTAAATTTGACGGAGTAATAAAATGTATCAATGTTATGCAGAAACTTTTTCTTCTTAAAATCAAACCAGTACGCGTTTTCAACTTCGTCAAACTCTTGAAAAACAAAAGTATCTTTCAAAAAACGAGTATCAAGCAAAATATCCCTCCTAACGTAAAAATATTTTTTCCCCAAAAAGCCATTTGGGGAAATGAAAAAATCAGTCTCAAATCCAGTACCGCAACGGGTTCTAGGATTTTCGATGAGTGTTTTTCAGACCACGTATTACAGCCCCGTGGTCACACCCCGGGCAAGCCGCGCCGCGGGTCCCCCTCAATCCCCCGCGTCACAGCTTACCCGGGGCGTGCCAGTCCTCATATGTATCTCAAAAAATTTTCCTGGTGCCGGGAACTGCCGGAAAAATGAGATACACAAAATAAATCAAGACAACTGTTTCTGATCTGGTGCGGAGAAAAGAGCATAAGTATCATAGATCCCACTATAACGTTTCTTGAACATAAAAAACTCAGATCCGACCTTTTGCTTCATCGGGTACCAGACTTTCACAGCCACGAAGAGTTTACCACCAAAGAGCAGAGAAAAGATCTTACCGGCCACACCAAAATTAGAAACCTTCCTGTGAATCCATTCATACTCGATCAGGGAGCGGATCTGACGGTCAAGCATCCGGTCAAACTGCGCGACAAGGATAACTTCATAACCCAATTTCCGGTGCTGGGTGAAAAATGCACACCAAGCAGCGCGGTTTTTCTGTCCCCAATCCCGGGCATTAAACATAATCTGGCATTCATCTATAACCAGCAGGATTTCTCCTTCTTTCACCCTGCGCCCGACATACTCGGAATAGTTTTTTGAAAAGTTAATAAGCCGATCAACCGTCAGATCGGAGTTATCTATGTACAGATAATGACCTTTCGGGTTCTGGATACAACTAAAATCCGTTTGAAAATTTCCGATAATCGGCGCATTTTTATATTTCATCCAATTTAAAAGGCGGGACGCAAGGTGCAGGGACTTTCCAGCACCCGGAGTCCCACTATATAAAGAAATCATGTTTTCCCCTTTCTGTATCTCAAATCTTTCTGCAGCAATAAAGCCAGGAAAAGAAATTGAGATACAATCTATTTAAGTGAATGGAATCCATTCACCAAGAATCTTCACACCGGAAATAGCAAACTGCGACACTACCCAAGGAACCACAGCAAGAAGCCATGCGCTGCCAATTGTCACAAAAGCGTCAACAGGCACGAAATAATTAATAGCTGCCAGATAGTCACTGACTTCCTCCGCCTGAATGAAAGCAAGGAAAGGACTCTCCGGAAGGATGCCGCAAAGAAAACCAACTAGAACGATCACAACGACACCTGCTACAGATATGAAAAAAGGTCTAAGCATAGATACAGACATAAAAACACCCCCTAACCACCCATGCGTTGTACAAATGTAGTAAATTTAACCGTTAAAAAAAACAGCCCAATGATAAAAAAGATAGTCAACCCCCAACGGAAAATCTTAATATATTTCCAGTAATCAGCCATATCCACCTTAACCACCCAGGTATAATTGACAGCTTTAAAAGTGTACTTAAACTCAAACACAGGCGCTTTCTTATCCGCTTGCATGGATTTAATCAACTCCATCATGTCCCAGGGGATACAGAAAGGAAATAGACGCTTCCAGTTTCCGGCTTTACCTGCAGTAGAAGGAATATCCGGTTCAATAAGCTCTCCGGTATCGGGATCAATAAGCTTACCAGTATCGGGATCAATATCATATCCGGTATCCGGATCAATATAACGTCCGGTGTCAGGATTAATCATCGGATTTTTAGATGGGTCTTTTCCCGGAACGTCAGACTCTGTATCTTTTTCAGTGTCTTTTTCAGAATCTTTCTCCGTAGAATCTGGCTTTTTGATAGGAATAATAGGAATAGCAACCGGAAGTTTGTCTTTATTATTGTCTTTCTTCTTTTTTTCCTTATCATCCTTGTTATCCTTGTCAAAATTATAACGAGAATTCCAGGCTTCTTCCTCTGTGTCTGTTGTTGCTTTATCATTCACTATATCTTTCCATATATCCCAATTAGTCTTATAACCAACACCGGGAACATATACCGTGTTATCGTCCACGGTTTTAACTTTTGCATAATCTTTAACTGTAGTACCATCAGACACAGTAAACTTGCCTTTTTTCATGATCCAAACAGGTTCAATATCTGATATACTATCTAAGTCTTGACTACTCAGTTCCAAAGTTGCAGAATTCGCTGTAAATCCAGTATGTCCATACCTACTATATGATTTTCCATCAGTTGAATAATATATAGCATACCCCCAAGCACCGGACATAATTTTGAGATACTTACAATAAGAGGACGATGTAAAAGCAAGCATATAGTTCCCATATTTAACAACATTTAAGTCATAACCATTTTTTAATTCAATAGATAAATCATACATACTATACGTGCCACCAGCCCAACAATATTCATCAGTTATCCCCATAATACCCCTAATAAAAGCATATGTTGCATCCTGATCGCCATAATCACTCAATCCATCATCATCGGGAAACGTCGGCAAAACCTTAGCTAACAGTTCCGACAGCTTTTCCGACATGGTAGCCCCGGCAGATGTAACCTTATTAGGTAAATCCTTAAGTTCGTCAAAAACAGTCTTATTTACAACTTCCACAGGCAAGGCAAGCGTTTTTGCCTTTTCCTCAACCCATACACAGAAGTTGTTCCATACCTGTTTACCAGATACACGGTCAGACTTTGTGTAATAATCATCTTTCAAACCAAAATCCATTCCAGTTTCCGCAAAAAGTCCGCTCATAAGATCAAAATATGTATAGTAAAAATATTCCTCAAGCCCAGTAGCATAAGCGTTCTGGTAGCTGGCAAAAATAACAGATACCATAATACCAACCGCAACCAGTACAGGAAGGGTATGCATGCGGCAGAACTTCCGGACACGCTGGAAGCGGTTTATGAACTTACGAAAATCAATTTTTTTCCTTTTTCTGAATCTAGTCATGGATATTCCCTTTCCATGTATCTCAAGTCTTTCTGCAGATCATCCGGATCAGCGCCGCAGCCATTCAACATTGAGATACAAAAAAGGGCAAGGGCTCGAACCCTTACCCTCTCATGAGTGATACTATTTTAATTTGCAAACCAAAAAACACCGAGACCGAAAAACTAAGCCTGAGCGGTCAGCTTCTTAAAGACTTTAATTCCGACCGTAACAGCCAAAACAGTTCCAATGATAACCAGCGCAAAAGGAACTGCAGCGGTAATCATATCAGATGCACCTGCCTGCACCTGCTTAAAAGCACTCGTCATTGCTGTCTGGATGCCAGAAAGGTCCATAGTTGGTGCAGCGGCTAAAATACCTGTTAACTTCATAGTCATTTCCTCCTTTCCCAGATGGTTAAGCCATCTTAAAAAATTTTATAAAAGCATAAATTGCATAGCCGATTGCCCATGCAATAAAGCCCAGTGTAAAACCGGATGCCATGCCGGCCAGAAGCGCAGATATGTAACTACCAAATAAATCACCTGTAAACATCAATCCCACCTCCGCGAGAAAACCGAAAAGAACAGAAGTCCCACGATTATTCCCAAAGCAAACAGCACCGCAAAACTATATGTGACATCCTGCGGCTGTTCATCGTCCGGCTGGATGTCTGCCTGTGTAGATTCCTGAACAGGCTCTGAATCAGTTTCCGTTTCCGGAAAATGATCTTCCGGAACAGCGGCTTCAGTCGAATCAACAACCGCAAGATTATTTTCAAAATCAATCCCGACACCGCGGGAGAGCATTAACATTATTTAGCCCCTTTCGAGTTTCCAGCGTCTGGGGCATCCTGTTTCATAGAAATCATTGCCGGAGCAACAAAATCAACATCCGTCAGTTTAAGGACGGGCTTTCCATCAGATCCAACCGTCATTTCAAAGGTTCCGTCATAGATCCCCGGCACGTAAGACACCTTATGCACCTTGTCAGCCTTAAGGAAAGACTTACCACGTCTGGTACCGGAAACACCGTCCGCAGATACCACAGGTTCAACCTGTTCCCCATGCTCCCCATAGAAAAGAAACTCCATGGAAACACCTTCCACCGCGTCATGACCTTCACGCGCCTTAATATCAACTAATCCTGAGTAAAATAAAAAAATTCTGAATTTGTTCATTTTCAATCTCCTTTAAATTGCTTGTCCTTTTCTGCAGCTTTGTCAATGTCCTGTCTCAGATTCTCGATCTGATGATGAATATGTACAAAGTCACGGAAACTTGATTCTAAGTAGTTGTACTTCTCGAACAACAACGATTCTTTGCGCTGCTGCTTTTCGATCTGCTTATCCAGTCGCGCAAGTTCTTTCTTCCGGTCTGATTCTCCGCGTTTCGCCTCGAGGATGATATTCTCAAATTTTTCATTAAATCCGTTTCCCGGCGCGCTGTCGATATAATCAAAGACCTCTTGTGTCAAGCGGACTGATTTCGCTATGCTTTTTTTAGTCAGCGTCATGAACCTCCTTCCTGATGAAAGTTATATATCAAAGCCATGCGCGAGCGCATCACTTTTGATCTGATCCAGAATCGTCACCATATGGTCGGTGAGATCTACGCGTAACTTACCGTTACTGTTTAAATACCAGGATGCCTGGATGATATCCCGGAGCCGGCGGCTCTCGTAGCCCGGCGCCCAGAGCGCGCGCGTGCTATGGCCACACCCTAAAACTTTATCTATAATCACCAATCTATACCGATTGGGGCAGATTTTCTCAAAACTCCAACACAGTGCCATGCGCTACTCCTTCCATATCGCCGTGCATAAGTGCAAAAGCGGCTAACCGCCTATGTATATCCTATGGATAAGCTGTTCACACTCTGGGGATAACGCACCCCAGCAAGTCCCCCGGGCAGGTGAACTTGCTGGTGTGCTGAGCGGTGCGTTATCCCCAGAGTGCAAACAAGCTTACCCACAAGGATATACACAAGGCTCAAAAACAGCCGCTTTTACACTTACACACCGCGACGACGATGATTACGGTCATGTACCTTTGTTGTCCCACCTCGTCAAACAATCGGTATAGATTGGTTTTTAATCAGACAAGGGCTTGTCTCCTGGAGACGCGCGCGCTGGGCGCCGGGCTACGAGAGCCGACGTTTTTAAAAAAGTCATCCCAAGCAGGCGACAGGCACGGAAATATACTGTCATAAACATCCGAGACGAAAAAACACCGACCATCCACACAGGACGGACAAAGTTTGCATTTTGCGGACATCACCGGGAAAATATCTTCCGGAGCATCAACTAGATCAGCCGCCGGAGAGTCTTCCGGAGCATCAACTGGATCAGCTGCCGGAGAGTCTTCCGAAGCATCAACTGGATCAGCTGCCGGAGAGTCTTCCAGAGCATCAACTGGATCAGCTTCAAAACATATAAGATCCTTACAACTTAATAAATATTTACAAAGAACTACAGCATAAAACTCACGATCAGCACAAGCAGAATGAAGTTTCTCTCTAACGGCTTTCATTTCTTCCGAAGTTCCATGATCAAGATCAAAGTCAATGAATTCACGTTCAGCAGCCATATAAATAGCATCCGCTAATTCAAAATCTCGTAAATGATCATCAAAGACACTTTTTAATATTTCCATTTTAATTTTCATAGCAGCACCTCCATGAAAAAACCTAATGTAAAAATTTTTTAGTTATGATATACTAGAGGTAAAAATAAAATGTATCTCAATTTTGTTAACCTCTAATAGTATAATAACAAAATCGAGATACAATGTCAAGAAAATTATCAAAATTTTGCTAAAAAGGAGAGAAATGTTTTACGAAAACCTAGACAAGATTTTAAAAAAGAAAAATCTAACACTAAACAAACTAGCAAAAGGCACCGGAATAGCCCAATCACAAACAACAAAATGGAAAAAAGGTTTTTTACCTGGAAGCGAAATATTAATAAAAGTATGCAAATACTTAGAGATATCCAGTGACTACCTATTAGATCTTAATCCAGAAGCACCACCAACCCTAACCGATCAGGAACAAGAACTTCTGGAACACTTCCGACAATGCAGCCCAGGAGAGCAGGACAGCATTTTACTACTGGCAAATGCCGGAGCGGCAAAAGCCGAACAAGAAAAAGAATCATCAAATTCAAAAAACGTAGGGTAAAAGATATCTAAATTGAAATAACATAGATTAGTAGAAATTTTTGAACTTAAAATCGAAAACAATAACATATAACACAAAAGATTCTTTTATTATGGTGAAAAAGACAAAGATAACTTTTAATCAAGTTGTCGGGGGTTCGAATCCCCCGTGTCTCACTAGGAAGAACTTGCTACGATTTCGTAGTAAGTTTTTTGTTTATTTCTCCCTAAATTTATTGCATCGGAATTTTTACTGGATTTAAAGCAACAAGGTTAATTCGTTGACCTTGAAGAATTACGTATGGAAGATCATGGAAATACAAGTGATAATATGATTGACAAAATATATTTGTTGGAATATAATAAAATACGTAGAGAACAAATTTTTTACAGTCACGTAATTTGTTTAGACCTACTAAAACAAGGCTTTATGCCGAAATCAGAAGCACCGATGGGTGCTTCTTTTTTTACTTATGGGGGAAAATATGGCATTCAGGGTGGTATTGATTGAGAATGAAGTAACAATAAAAGTGAAATTAAATAATCTGATTGTTACAAAAGAAGGGGAGGATCTATGGATACCATTAGATGATATTTCCATGATCGTTATGGACAATCTTTCATCTATGCTTTCAGCAAGGCTTTTGTGCCAGTTGTCGGAGCAGGGAATCGGGTTAATGATATGCAATCAGAAGCATTTACCAACGGGCTATTATAGTTCTTATGATAATCATAGCAGAGCGTCAAAAGTAATCGGCTATCAGATAGAAAAAAGCAAAGAATATTATGAACAGTTGTGGAGAAATATTGTAACAGTGAAAATTCAAAATCAATCCAAAGCATATTTCAGATTGACAAATGATTTGGAAGGAACCAGGATGATTGAAGAATTTTCAACCGGAATCATGAATGGGGATAAAAGCAATAGAGAAGCACATGCAGCAAAAGTGTATTTTAATCTTTTGATGGGAACTTCTTTTTCAAGAGGCAATGAAGATATTTTATTGAACAGTGGGCTGGATTACGGATATGCCGTGTTGCGTGGATATATTGCAAGAGTATGTGTGGGATATGGATTAAACACGCAGATTGGTATTCATCATAAAAATGAATATAACCGATTTAATCTTGTGGATGATTTAATGGAACCTCTGCGTCCACTTATAGATATTGTTGCATATGAAGTTATGAAAAATGAACCGTATTTTACGGCAGAGCATAGACGACAGTTGGTAAATGTTTTGAATATGAAAATATTGTATAGAAATAAAAAGATGTTTGTATGTAATATGATAGAAAATTATGTGGAGCAATATGCTTCTTTCATCATGGAGCGATGTGAGAATATTGTGTTCCCGGATATAGATGAATTTGTTGGAGAAGAACTGGATGGATTATAAAATTATGAGAATGTTGTGTATGTTTGATTTACCGGTTGAAACAGAGGAAGAAAGAAGGGCATACCGTATATTTCGAAAAAATCTGATGCAAGAAGGATTTGTTATGATGCAGTATTCGGTATATGTGAGAGTGTGTCCAAGCAGGGAATATGCCAATCGGTTGGAGAATCGGATAAAGAAATTTATACCAAGGGAAGGAAATGTTAGATTGCTGTGTGTTACAGAAAAGCAATATTCAGATATGAAGTTGCTGGTTGGAAGCCCGTCAATAGCTGAGACAGTGCTTGGAACAGAGAGGCTGATTATATTATGAAAATTGATGTAACAGAATATGAAAAGAAATATACGTTTGAGTTGAAACCTATCACACAGTTATGCGGTCAGAACATTCCGAAGAAATCATATATTTTGGAATCCATAAGAAGATATTTTAGTGCATATAAGTATTCCGAAGAACGGAATAAGTGGAGAAACAATGTTAAAATAGATGATGAATTAGTTGGTAGAAAATTTTTTACGGTTTTATCAGTAAGCGGGGTAGTAGATCTGTTGATGTGGATAAAATGGTCGAAGCAAAGTTTGATGGTGGAATATGTCAGGGGACTCATGTAGGAATTTGACTGGCAGTTGCATTTGCGCACCATTCATGGAGAATTGGAAGAAATGTTTCAGATGATAAATAAAGATTTGAATCATTTAGGAGATATTGAATTAACCTATGCGGAATCGGATGTATGGGAGATGGTTCAAAAATCGAGCGTTGTTGGAAATGAACAAACGTCGTTGGAGGATAAAAATAATTTTGATTTGTTGACAATTTTTTTGAATCTGGTTGAAAGTGTAATGGGATTAAATCCAAGAAAAATGTTGATCATAGTAGAGAATATTGATCATTTAATTTTGCCAAAAGAGTATGATGAGATTTTGGAGAGAATGATACAAATTGGCGAAAAATACGATATATATTTTGTTTTGTCAACAAGTCTGGAAGGATATGTGTGCTGTGACAGAAAATTGTGTTCGGGGATCACGGTACTTGGAGAAGTGGATTTTCAGATGCCGGAATTTGAGGATATAGAAACATACGTGGAGAATAATTATCCATGCAATAAGAAAATATCGGAAGAACAATTGCAGACTGATTTGCAGAAGATCATTCAAAAGATAGGACAGGGTGGATATTTATATACGGTGGAAGAAAACGTTATATGTAAGCTGATTAATCAAACATTGATGCTGAATGATAGGTGGAAAGATGAGGAAAAAATGCCTGAAATGGCTTTTTTAAAAGCTTGAAAAATGATATAATGAATCTGAAAATGATGGTATACAAAAGTAGGGAGTGCTAAATTTGATATTTTAGTACCTAAACAAATTACGTGACTGTAAAACAGATGGGATAGATTCTAACTGTTATATCGTATTTTAGTACCTAAACAAATTACGTAACTGTAAAACCTGTTACTTCCATTATTTTTACCTCTCTTATTTTAGTACCTAAACAAATTACGTGACTGTAAAACCTTGGCAATCAACTTTGCGTTCATCTATCGATTTTAGTAACTAAACAAATTACGTGACTGTAAAACAAATGTGAATAGTAGCGAAAAGCTATTCAATTTTAGTACCTAAACAAATTACGTGACTGTAAAATATGTTGTGGAAGATTAATTTTAGTACCTAATAAATTACGTGACTGTAGATTAAAACTAAAATTAGTTTGAAGATGAGATTTGTGAACTCTCAAAATTTTATAAGTAATGGAGCAAAAAATACCCCTGCATAAATTGTCAAATACAAGAATGCAGGGGTACTTTTTATAAAAATATATTTTAAACCATTTAGGAAGATTAGAATAAATAGTTGCAAAATAAAAAGAAAAAGTGTATTCTGAAATAGGAACAATAAATTTTTAATTTAGAAAAAGATATTATAACAAGGAGAAAAGTATGCAGTATATTGTAGCTTTGGATATAGGGGTTGCCTCAGTCGGTTTTGCTGTTATTGATAAAAAGACCGAAACCGTAATAGAAGCCGGGTCAAATATTTTCCCCGAGGCATCTGCAACAGATAATCAGATGAGAAGGGGGATGCGTCAGGCAAGAAGATTAAAGAGAAGAAAGAGAACACGGTTAGATGATTTTACGAAGCTGTGGGAGGAATATGCATTTGCAATTCCGCAGGTTCAGGAAAATGATATTGTTGGACTTAAAGTGAAAGCACTTCGCGAAAGCATTTCTTTGGATGAGTTGTATTTGATTTTGTATAGTTATCTGAAATATCGAGGGATCTCTTATTTAGAGGATGCGGAGGATACTTCTCTTAGCGGAACAAGTGCATATGCAAATGGATTAAAGCTGAATGCAAAAGAACTGGAAACAAATTATCCATGTGAAATTCAAAAGCAGAGACTGGAACAGGTTGGAAAATATCGAGGTCAGATACAGATAGAGGATGCGCAGGGGGAAAAATTGGATTTGAGTAATGTGTTTACCATTGGCGCATATACGAAAGAGATTCAGCAGGTCTTATGTACGCAGAAAAACTATCATTCCGAAATATCTGATGAATTCTGTGAAGACTATCTGGAAATTTTTACGAGAAAAAGAAAATATTATGAAGGACCAGGAAACGAAAAGTCGAGAACTGATTATGGAAGATTTACAACGAGATTAGATGAAAATGGGGACTATATTACTGAAAAAAATATTTTTGAGAAGCTGATTGGAAAATGCAGTGTATATAAAGAGGAATTACGCGCGGCATCAGCCTCTTATACTGCACAGGAATTTAATCTGTTAAATGACTTGAATAATCTGACTATAAACGGAAGAAAACTGGAAGAACATGAGAAACGCATAATTATCGATAAAGTAAAAACAAGCAACACTATAAATATGCGGAAAATTATCGCAGATGTTATGGGAGAAAAAATAGAAGAATTTTATGGTGCCCGAATTGACAAAAGCGAAAAAGAAATTTTCCATAAAATGGAAGTTTATAATAAGATGAGAAAAGCTCTTGCAGAAATTCATGTAAATATAGAAGAATTTTCCAGAGAAAATTTAGATGAAATCGGATATATTCTGACCATTAACACGGACAAAGAGGCTATGATGGAGGCATTTGAACATGCAAACGTGAAATTGTCAGAAGAAATAAAAGATTGCCTGATTTCACTTAGAAAAACAAATGGAGCATTATTTAGTAAATGGCATTCATTCTCATTGAAAATAATGAAGGAGCTGATTCCGGAAATGTATCAGCAGCCCAAAGAACAAATGACTCTGTTGACAGAAATGGGTGTTATGAGAGGGCAGATGGATAAATTCGAAAAAAATAAATATATACCGGTAGATGCAGCAGATGAAGATATTTTTAATCCGGTTGTCCGCAGAGCGGTCAGAATTTCGTTTAAAATACTAAATGCGCTCATGAAAAAATATGGCACATTAGAGGAAGTAGTAATTGAAATGCCTCGGGATCAGAATTCAGAGGAACAAAAGAAATGGGAAAAAGAAAGGCAAAAGAAAAACGAAAAAGAGTTGGCTTATATTGAAAAGAAGCTGGCTGCAGAATATAATATATTGCTTTCACCGACTGATTTTTCCAATCAGAAGCAATTGGGGTTAAAGTTAAAATTGTGGAATGAACAGGACGGGAAATGCTTATATTCCGGTAAAACGATTGAGCCGGAGGATTTGATTAAACATTCGGAGCTATTTCAAATTGATCATATTATTCCAAGATCAATTTCTTTTGATGATTCCAGAAACAATAAAGTGCTTGTGTATGGTGAGGAAAATCAGAAGAAAGGAAATCAGACGCCATATTATTATTTAATACATGCCAATAACCAATGGTCTTTTGAACAGTATAAAGCTTTGGTGATGAAATTGTCGAAGAAAAAAGAATATGGTATTTCCAAAAAGAAAGTACAGAATCTTTTGTATAGTGAAGATATTACAAAAGCAGAGGTGTTACGTGGATTTATCAATCGAAATATCAATGATACAGGTTATGCGGCAAGAGTAGTATTGAACACTGTACAAGGATATTTTCGTGCAAAAGAAATTAATACAAAGGTAAAAGTGATACGGGGAAGCTACACTTATCAGATGCGTGTGAATATGAAACTGGATAAGAACCGTGAAGAAAGTTATGCACACCATGCCGTGGATGCTATGCTGATTGCATTTTCACAATTGGGATATGAAGCGTATCGAAAATTACAGGGCGAATTTATTGATTTTGAGACAGGCGAAATTTTAAATGCGGAAAAATGGAACGCTCAAATGTCAGATGAAATATATGAACAATATCTTTATGGAAAAAAATGGAGCAATATTCGAACCCAGATTACAAAGGCGGAAAAGCAGGTAAAGTATTGGTATCATGTAGATCATAAGTCAAACCGTGGACTTTGCAACCAGACCATTCGCGGAACAAGAACATATGAAGGAAAAACCTATAAAATAAATAAGCTGGATATTCGGACAAAAGAGGGGGCTGCACTTTTTAAAAAGCTTGCATTTAGTGAAAAAGAGAGCGATAGAGAAAAGCTATTGGTTTATAAAAATGATAAAAAAACATATGAGAATCTCATTCAAATCGCTCAGGAGTATTCGGATTCGAACAATCCATTTGTGCAATATGAAAAAGAAACTGGAGATTGTGTGCGAAAATATGCCAAAAACCATAATGGACCGCGTATTGACAAATTAAAATATACAGATGGCGAAGTTGGATCATGCATTGATATTTCACACAAATATGGGTATGAGAAAGGCAGCCAGAAAGTGGTGCTTGAGAGTCTGGTGCCATACCGCATGGATGTTTATTATAAGAAAGAGGAACAGACTTACTATTTGGTCGGAATAAAACAGTCGGATGTAAAATGTGACAATGGGGAGTATGTTATTGACGAAGATGCATATGCAATAAATCTGGTGCGGGAGAAAATGATTCAACCAGGACAAAAGAGAGGCGATTTGGAAGCGCTTGGATTTGAATTTCAATTATCATTTTATAAAAATGATATTATTGAGTATGAGAAGGATGGAGAGATCGTCAGGGAAAGATTTTTATCCAGGACAATGCCTAAGGTGAAAAATTATATTGAGACAAAGCCGATAGACAGAGCAAAATATGAAAAACAAAAACTGGTGGGACTTAGTAAAACGAAAATGATTAGAAAGTACAGAATGGACATTTTGGGAAATTATTATATGTGCAGCAGGGAAAATTTTTCAAAATATTGTTAATAATAGTCGGTATTCGCATCTGTGTTGTGGTTTATATGACAGAAAATTAAGTAACATAGAATATAGAGCAATAGGGTAGAGGGAGAATAATTATCTCGCCCCTC
>UMAR01039191.1_pt1 | contig 14405 bp, 10 predicted proteins | sample 1963761 | NCBI WGS metagenome assembly UMAR01 (sample SAMEA4835921, study PRJEB28245) | human gut metagenome | biome: gut microbiome; material: fecal sample | place: Denmark | collected 2008 | reverse complement strand
GCCGTCATCGTCGAAGATCCACACGAAGTCGGCTCCGAGTTCGTAGCCTTTGCGCATACCGGCGGAGAAACCGCCTGCACCACCCGCATTCTCCGTCAGCGTAACGATGGTGATACGGACCTTGTCCTTCAACGTGAAGTCGCGTTCGTATTCGGCAAGATATGCAGCGGTATCGTCCGTGGAGGCGTTGTTGACGATGACGAGATGCTCAGGCAGTCGCGTCTGTGCTTCCAGTGATGCGAGGACGTTCTTGAGTTTTTCAAGACGGTTGTAGGTGACGACGATTGCGGCGACCGTAGAGGTATTTGCGGATGGCATGGCTATTTGTTCCATTCGTTGAGAAGCTGGCAGAACAGACTGTTGGCGGTTTGTTTGTGTGAGAAGGTTTCAAGGCGGTTCTTCTCGACCTCCCACAGTTTGTGGCGGTCCATCTCATTGCCGTTGAGATGCATGAGCGCACGTTTCGCGTCATGGATGAACGAGGAGGTCATTCGGCGCAGCAGTCCCTGCGACGGCACGAGGGTTTCCTGAGATCCGACGTTCGCGGAGAGCACGGGGATGCCAGCACTAATGGCTTCGATTGTGGTGAGCGTGATGCCCTCGTTCACGGAGGATACGAGCAGCACGTCGGCATCGGCGTAGGTACGCGATACCGGAATGCTCATGGGACGGCGTTCGATGACATCATCAAGGCCATAGCGTTTGATGAGCCCATCGGTGAAGCTGTCCATATCACCACTGCCGTGCATGATGAAATGGTATTGGCCGGGCGCGGCCTGCTTCATTGCCTTGGCGACGAGAATGAACGCGTCGGGGCGCTTCTGGCGGGACATACGGCCGACGAACGCCACGTTGAACACCCTCGGGTCGCGGCGTTCCGCATAGCTCACGTGTTCGGAGTCGGCGGTGAGTCCGACGAGAGGCGCGTCGACGACTTTGGAGGCGGGGATGTGGTGGATGTCTTCCATCCAGCGCTCCAGCTGCGGGGAGATCACGTGATGCAGGTCGATCCACTCGTCGTGCGCGAGCGATTCACGCGGGAAGCCGCCTTGGAACATGTATTCCACGATGTGCAGCGAATCCACGATCTTGACGTCCGGGAAGTACTTCTTCACCCACCAGGCATTGTCGTACATCCACTGGCAGTGGTGAATCATGATGCCGCGGATGTCGAACTGTTCGAACAGGGCGCGAAGAATCGGGACGTCACCGACGCGGTACTGCAACGGCTGAGTCAGGGGAATCACGAGCGCGCCATCGCAGATGGGATCAGTGATCCATGGTTGGTGACCGTCGGAGTCGGTAAGGACGATGGGCAGGAAGCCTGCTTCTTTGGCGAGCTGAATGGTTTCCATGCCCCAGCGTTCCGCACCTCCGGCTTGGAGCCAGTGCATGGCGACGATAACGGCCTTGGGCGCGTCGAGAATTCGAGTACCCGGCTTAATCTCAACCCATGGATGATGGTTAGCTTCGCTGGCATTCGCCGCTTCAATGGTGAGCGGCTCATACAGTCGCACATTATTCCGAGCCTTCCGCTCTCGTTCCGCTCGTTGCAGTTCACGGATACGGTCAAAGGCGACGGGCCAGCGATATTCAAGTTCGTTATACAGTTTAACGGCACGACTCGCGTTGGGCGCATGTTCCCAGATGTCTTCATCTGTAGCATCATCCGGCGTGAGCAGGATATAACGATCATTGCGATCGACGAGCTGCTCATCCCCAGCAAAGTAGTGAGGAGAGAATACCGACTGCGCGTTCACGGTAGAAGTGGCATCGAACTCTCCAATGGGCTCGCGCCCATCATCCGACGTACATGAACCTCCGAGGGTGGACGTATCCGTCAGACGGGGATACTGCCATTTCTCACCCATGTAAATCCGGTAGTGTAAGGTCCGGCCGGGTTGAATGAGTGAGTGGTAGTTGACCGCCGCCACAACAAGTTTGCGTTGACGGTTGCTCAGCGAGTCCAAAAACTCACATGCGTCTTGATCTAGTTGAGAGAATCGGCACATGAGTTTCATTGTACGCACGCGGGGCGAAGTACGACCATCTACTACCGGCACACGGCCGACGAGCTCGACCTGCCGGACGAGCTGTGGGAACTGGTGCGCGTCAAGGCCAACTGCTCACCCCATCCAAGAAACCCATCGCTCGCGACAGTGAACCCGGCCAAGCCCGTCCGCCGCATCCACGATATCCAGAACCGGCTCGAGACCATGGCCGCGCCACGCACCGCAAGGCTGGCCAGACGTACGGGCCCGGACATGGCATACTTGAACAAGACGCTCGCAGGGATCGCGGGTGTCGAACCGGAATACAACGAAACCCCCACAAGCCGACAAGGAATAGGATTACACGCTCACTTTCCGATGAGGCACTCCGACCGTGCAGCTTAAGTGGAACTTACTGCACAGATTCATCTTGCTTCATATTGCTGACATAGCCATCAAAACGATTAGCAAACAAATCCGGAGAATCCGAATACCATCTATTGAAATAATCTTTCAAAGTCATAATATCTTCGGCTTCAATAGGGGACACTCTCTCATAAACATGAACTACGACAGGGCCGTCAAACTGAAACGATCGACGTTCAACATAATGACGCCCAAGAAAACTAGAGGAATCCTGCACCAGACTATTGAGTGCAACAACAACTCTTTCGTTCTCTTCATTCATGTGCAAGGAAACTGGAGTAGATGTAACAACAAAACGAGCATCAAAGAATTCAGTATTAAAACCATCACGCGAATCGACATCAGCTGCAATAACAGGAAAAGCTGATCCTACTACATCCGGAAGCAAAGTCGTATCGGCAAGAGAATAGTTTAAGTTAGCACTCGCAGCAGCAAAATATACCGCTTCTCCATTCACGGTCTGCTGACGAAGGTATGTAATCAACTCACGTTTCTGCGTAACATCATTTTGCTTGATAGGACGAACTACACTTTGCTTACCCAGCAGAAGACTAATCTGAGAAGGAACAGACACAACAGAAAACCCTTGCAACAAGGAAACGACTGATAGAGCAACTACTATTAGATTAATGACAGTGCGCACATCACCATTCTTCAACAGATTTACGCATGAAAAGAATGGAACCGAAGAAAAAATTTCAATAAAAAAGAGAATAACATACCAATGCTGTTCTCCAAAGTCCTGAACATGCCAGAATACCACAGAGGACAACACAGCACCCAGAAAGACAGACACGGGTAAAATAATAGACTCACAGAAATCTGTTTTATTCAAAACCGATAGACGAGAATATACGATACACAATATTACGACACTAATTAAACCAACAATAAACCAAAGCAATCCGATTCTGTTGACGACATTAAGAATCTTGGCGGGATAAGAATCATAGACAGTCCAAGCACTATAGGATTGCGAGTACTGACCTCCGGCGGATCTAAACACAAAAGGCCGAAAGACGGACATAAGAGGAAGCGCGACGACAATAGCCAACGTGGCCACACGGAAGCATAACAATTTAAAGAGCGCGATGCGACCGGCACTTGCATTTACAACAATCGCACCTGTCCAATATATCAAACAGCATAAAACCATCCCAATAACACCGAAGATAAACCACCTTCTAAGCAAAAACACACCGCATAGGCCTAAGCCAATAAAAATAGCCCCAAAACGTCTCTTTGGGAAGTTTACATCCATCAATGCGACAAGTAAAGCAATAAATAGAACTGCGGGTACGGCATCAAAATAGCCTAAAAATATAGGTGCAAGAAACGAGGGAGTAAACAAAGAGAAAGCATACGCGGCAACAAAAACTCCAGACGAACCATTAGACACACTCGAACCCATTGATTTGGATACGATGAACCCTGCCATAAGCAATGCGGCTGGAACGGCAGCAATACATGACTCAATAAACACAGCCCCCTTCCATGACGGGAAAAGATATACTGGGAAAGACATAATCCACGACAACAGCAAATTATAATCCGAGTAATTCACACTGTAGACAACTTGCCGAAAAGTATCCACAGCTCCATTCTGCAGACTGCGATTAAAGCCTAATGTATTGTTCCAATAATTGGCGTAATCCCATATGGGAATAAAGTTATATTGAGACAAGTAGATGCCAGCAAATACAAGAAAGACAAAAGTAAGGACAATCAGAGAAATTGCCGCACGGAACTGTAATTCAACGACAACTTTCAACGCCTGAGTATTACGCACTATTAAATATACAATAAAGTAAAATCCAGCAATGCCGATCATACTCAATGCAATAAATCGTCCTTCATGAAAGGACATCATAGAGACGGCAACGCCAACTAGTGTCAACACTGCTAAAAAAGCTCGATTATTGATAGCCAGTTTGCCTGCAATCATCTTCATTTCTTTACCTTCGCATATCTATTATATTTCACTTACACTCGCGAAAGAAGCACCTTTTCTACGGGGTGCACAATTATTGCATCAATTAGCCAAGAAATGCAACTTAGAACAATAAACACAATAACGATAATACACACTCCCGCCATAGGGCGTAGAATAGGCAGAGAGGGAGGGTAACTCATTTTCGAGACGCAATCCCATACAATGCGAAATCCGAACCAGTTCTCGTGGATGAGGTAGATGCCGAAAGTGGTAGGCGCTATGGTACAGATAGCTCTCTGCACAACCTCCGGGGATTGGTTCATATCGACACGGCTTACCATGATGAACACTAACATACCGATGATGATGGGGAAGAGAACAATGCCATCATGAATCCGGTTTTTCCACCCCATGAAATCCACCAGCCATGATTGTTCCGATATGTAATGGTTGAACGCGACCATGAGCAACGTCAACGCTACGATTATTCCAATCATTGGGAGAGTTCTGAACCTATCCTCATAATCTTGATAATACTTGCGCAACCATCCGCCTATCAGATATCCTAACATAGCATAGACGAGATTGTTCCAGTTCGAAGCACGTTCGAAGATGAGAATCTGAATACTGAAGAAACCCAGTAGCACAATCAACATCTCCATGGAACGCTTTGGCAACGTATTAAACAGTGTATTGAGATATGGTGCGACTAAAAGCATCAGCAGGTACGCACCAATGAACCAGTAACTGTTGTAGAAGAACGGGAATAAACTGGCCAGTATCGACCGATACAAATCCACCCCATGCATTATCGGCTCCACCGCCATAGGATAATGATGGAATGCACCCAGTAAGAGCACGATAATGAGAAAGGCCACGGAATAGCAGAACATCTGCAACCAAGTCTTTACCAAACGATTCCACTTGAACGACTTCTCCACCAGGAAGTACCCGGAGATGATGAAGAAGATGGATACACCCACCTGGCCGTACTGCACAATCACGAATCGCAATGCCGACCACCAGCCAGGCTCTTGTGGAAGAACCACTCGCAGCTGATGATGGTCCCAGTCGAAATGAATAACGAAATGGCACGTCAGAATCAGGAACATCGCGACAATGCGCAACAGTTCGATGGACACGTTCCTTGCGGCAGGTTTTTGGGGCATACTAGTTCCTTCCCTCGCCCGCATAGTCGATCATGGCGATAGATCGTCCATACGTCGTCTCCAGTAAATCCGTACCTAATATAGGGGGAACCTTCGAAGTGCTGACCGGCTGCAGGGGTATACTGTCCGCATATTCTGTCCTTTCGAAGAAGCGGAGCCGGCGTGGAAGCAGTATCATCACCCCCCCTTGTTTCGGTCATCATCCCCGCGTATAACGCGCAGGAGTATGTCGCCGAGTGCGTGACGAGCGTCATCAAGCAGACTGCGAAGGACATCGAGGTCATCGTCGTCGATGACGGTTCGACCGACGATACCCGCGAAATCGTGGCGTCCATCGCCGAACGGGATGCTCGCGTCACGTTGCTCACGCAGTCCAACCAGTACGCCGGCGTCGCCCGCAACAACGGCATGGACCACGCCACTGGGAAATACCTGTATTTCCTCGATGCCGACGACTTCATCGAACCGGACACGCTGGAAACGATGACCGGCATCGCGGAACGCACCGGCGTGGATATCGTCGTCGCCCGGTCGAACAGCCATGATGCCGAGACCCATGAGGAAGCGCTCATCGACTACACCATCAAGGACATGTCGACGAGACAGGTGCTGCATAACGCGGATTACGCGGGCACCACGTTCCAGAGCTTCATCGGATGGCCGTGGGATAAGCTGTTCCGCGCCGATTTCATCCGCGAGCGCGGCTTACGCTTCCAGGCGCTGCGCACGACGAACGACGCGTTCTTCACGTTCGTGGCGCTGGCCATCGCCCCGTCCATCTACTGCACGGACGCGATGCTGTTCCACCACCGCACGCACAACGCCACATCGCTGGAGGCGACGCGCAGGAAGAGCTGGCAGAACGCGCTCAACGCCGTCACGACAATCGGCGACTATCTGAAAACTACGGATAACTACACGCTCACCAAGCGTAGCTACGAGAACTGGGTATCCCACTTCATCTTGTGGAACGTGCAGTCGCTGGAACGTCCGACGGCGGTCACAATGATGGACGCCTCCTACCCGCTGCTGGAGGCACTGCCAGACGACAAGGACTACTACTACGAGGAACGCGACTATCGTTTCGTCGAACTCGTGCGACAGACCCGCTCCCAGCTGATTCTCACCGCGTTGGACGGTGATTGGCATGTCGGCGACCTGTGGAAGCAATTGTGCGAAACCCGTGATTGGGTGGAGGTGTTGGAGAAACGCATCACCAACCGCGACCACACTATCGAGGCCCAGAACCGCCAGATTCATGATCTTGACCGGCGCGTGCGCAGCATCTACCATTCGGTCTCGTATCGACTAGGTAACGCGGCGATCAAACCGCTTTCCATCGCGAAGGATTTGCTCGGCAGGAAGAAGTAGCGGCGCAAGCCCCCCACATACCCGCCTCCCACTAGAATATGTGGGAACGCTGGGCAGAGACACTGGCGGCAGACGCCATGTTGTCTCGCATGAGTAGGATAGGACGCTTGTGAAAGACGTAATCAAACGCCTCCAGGAGAGGTACCACTATGCGCTGGTCGTATTCAAGGAGCTGGTGAAGACCAACTTCAAGCTGCGCTACCAAGGCTCGTATCTTGGTGTGCTGTGGTCGGTGCTCCAGCCACTGATGCTGTTCGCCGTCATGTACGTCGTGTTCGTCAAGTTCCTCAAGTTCACGGACGGCACGCCCACCTTCCCGATTTCGTTGCTGTGCGGCACCTGTCTGTGGCAGTTCTTCACCGAATCCACAAGCATGGGCATGCGTTCCATCGTGGACCGCGGCGACCTGCTGCGCAAGATTCACTTCCCGAACTACATCATCGTGGCTGCCACCACGATGGGGTCGATGATCTCCCTAGCCATCAACCTCGGCGTGGTCATCCTCTTCGGCTTCTTCGCGCACGCGCACTACACGTGGCGCGTGATCACCGTGATCCCCAGCATCCTGCAGCTGTACGCAATCTCGCTCGGCGTGGCCCTGCTGCTCGGCTCGCTGTACGTGTACTTCCGCGACATCGGCCACATCTGGGATGTCATCCTGCAGGCGCTGTTCTACGCGACCCCTATCATCTACCCGCTGTCGATGGTGCAGAAGAACCCGAAGTTCAGCTGGGCCGCCGACTTCATGATGCTCATGCCGACCACGCAGACGATCATGGACATCCGCCACAATCTGCTGTCGCCGGAATACGTGCCGACCATCTGGACCGTGGTGGACAACAAGATCCTGTGCCTGATCCCCTACGTGCTGTCCGTGCTGGTGCTGTGGCTGGGCGTCCACGTCTTCCGTAAGTACAGCGCCAAGTTCGCGGAGGTGCTCTGATGGCCGACAATACCATCGACAACACGACCAACCCGACTAACCCGAACGACGACCGTCCCGTCGTCCTCAAGGTCGACCATGTGGCGAAATACTTCCGCCTGCCCACCGAACAGGCCACGGGCTTGAAGATGGCGTTCCTCAACTGGACGAAGGGCATCAAGGGATTCACCGAGCAGCATGTGCTCAAGGACATCAGCTTCGAGGTGCGTCAGGGCGACTTCTTCGGCATCGTCGGACGCAACGGTTCCGGCAAGTCCACGCTGTTGAAGATCATCTCGCAAATCTACGTGCCCGAAAAGGGCAGCGTGTCCGTCAAGGGCAAACTGGTGCCGTTCATCGAATTGGGCGTGGGCTTCAATCCGGAGCTCACCGGCCGCGAGAACGTGTACCTGAACGGCGCGCTGCTCGGCTTCACCCGCGAGGAGATCGACGCGATGTACGACGACATCGTCGAGTTCGCGGAACTTGAGGACTTCATGGACCAGAAGCTCAAGAACTATTCCTCCGGCATGCAAGTGCGTCTCGCCTTCTCCGTCGCCATCAAGGCGCAAGGCGACATCCTCGTGCTCGACGAGGTGCTCGCCGTGGGCGACGAGGCGTTCCAGCGCAAGTGCGACAACTTCTTCGCGCAGATGAAGAAGGACCCGACCAAGACGATCATCTTGGTCACGCATTCGATGGACGCGGTGAAGCGCTACTGCGACAAGGCCATCCTCATCAAGGACGGCGAGATTGTCGTCTCCGGCAACAAGGATGATGTGGCCGACCAGTACACGCTCGAGAACCTCAAGGTCCAGGAGGCCGAACAGAAGGCTCATGCCGCAGCCGTGAACGCTGGCACCGAATACCCGGCCGGCCTGAGCGAACGCGTGCCCGTGCTGAACGTGCGCGCAGAGGACTCCCAGCTGGTGAAAACTGCAGATCCGTTCCGGTTCCTTGTGGATTACGAGTTCAATGAGGATGTGGAATTCTACCTGACGCTCACCCTGCTGGACATGAAGCGCGGCGGCATCATCTACGATACGGCCGCCGACCTGCATCAGACGAAGCGCGGACGCCAGACCGTGACGTTCGAGCTGCCGCTCGACGCGATCTGCAATGGCGATTATCGCCTCACCGCGCAGCTTCGTTCCTTGCCTGACCCGAGCAACATCAAGTCGAACCAGCAGCTTGCCTACACGGACGAAAGCCGCTCCTGCGACTTCGCCGTGCGTATCCCCGGCAACGAGGGCTACGGCCTGCTGAATAAAAGCTCGATGCAGGTGAAGCAGCTGGACTGATTCAGGCGAGTTTTTTCGGGGGTGTCGGCATCATATGATGCGTCGTGTGACGCCGTCATCCCCACCACCGAATACGTTAATTACAAACATCAGAGAGGATGTGTCTCCATGCATTGGAGCAAAGGAAAGAAATTGCTAGTACGATCCCTGTGTGTTCTTACTGCTAGTAGTCTGATGGCTGCCCCCGCTTATGCTGCTTCTGCCACGTCAATCACCCAACTGGACGGAAACACGCGCTATGAGACGATGGGGCGCGTAGTACAAACAGCGTTCCCGAAACAATCCGACTATGCCGTACTAGCTTCAGGAGACAACTTCCCCGATGCTCTGGCTGCTTCCTCACTTGCAGGTGCATTAAAAGCACCCATCATTCTGACAAGCTCCACGACTCTTTCAAGCGAAGCAAGGAATGAGCTTCAACGGCTAGAAGCCCGAACCGTAGCAATTGTCGGAGGCTCATCCGCCGTATCGACTGCCGTCGAGAATCAGGTGTCCCAAATTGTTTCAGACGGAACGGTTGTTCGATTCTCAGGAGAGACTCGTATCGAAACAGCATTGTCCATCTATCGCAACGCGCCTAGACAACTCCCCGTAACATGGTCCCGAACAGGCATCGTGACCACATCATCCAATTTTGCCGATGCATTGTCGATTTCTCCATATGCCTATTCCACAGCTTCTCCGATATTCTTAACAGACAAGAATGGATTGGAACCAGATGTACAACAATCACTCTCTCATTTCGACTTCGATAAAGCAATAATCGTTGGCGGTTCTGCAGTGGTGCCCAATATCGTAGAGATCCAACTGTCAAATCAGCAACTTTCAACAACAAGATTGTCTGGCAATACCCGCTATGATACCAGCAACCAAGTCGGACGTTTTATACTAAATGAATCTGTATACACTCCGAGCGACATAGTATTTACCACCGGAGAGAATTTCCCAGATGCCTTGGCGGGAAGCGCTCTTGCTGGCACCCGAAACACTATTCTATTACTAGCAGGCAATAAATATTCTCCCACCATACCGTTCGCCGAACAAAATATTTCTTATCCTCAAAACATTTATGTTTTAGGCGGTAAAAATGCTTTCACCTCACCAACTATCAACTTTATTTCTCTGCGCTATGGCCACGGAGAGATAGAACCAGATCCAAGTGAATATGTGAATGAAAGCGGAGTCACGCCTGGCGCGTGGTGCAAAAAGAGAGATCGCGGAAAGAAAGCACTCAGCAAACATGGAACCGTGATGATCTGCTCGGCAGATCCAGAAGATCCCGACACATATCGTTGGCGTGAGTATACTGGCTGGTAAAGCTAAAGGACATGCCTCGAAGTTCGACTCACACTGGTACTGTTTTATCCCAAGTTTCTGCTGGTAGCACTCTGGCGTTCGCGGGCGTGTGATGAAGCAAATCCATAATTTCAATACGCGCCCGATTATTCATTGATAAAGTTCATAGAAGCTGATATACTCTTTCACCACGCTTAAGAAAGCATTGAGCTGAGTAGACACTATCCCATATGCTTATGAGCATGAGCATAGATATTCGCGCATGGTTCTGGGAGTCAAAGAACAGGGTACGTCGGACGACAACGCACCTTGGACGACGGATTGCCAGCAAACAACGCATCATCGCCTCGTTGACATCATATCCGCCACGTATGGCCACTATTCATCTGGCCATACGCTCCATTCTTGCGCAACGCACACTACCTGACAAAGTCGTTTTATGGCTATATGAAGGAGACTTCCCAAATCGGGAAGCGGATCTCCCTGATACACTCATGCATCTCATCGGACATGATGTTGTAATCCGATGGGTTTCAGAAAACCTGAAACCGCATAAGAAGTACTACTGGGCGCTACAAGAATTCTCAAAAGATCTTGTAATCACATTCGACGATGACTTGGTATATCCTAATACCTATATTTCCGAGCTTATGAAGGCACATCGGGCGCATCCCGAGGCGGTAATCGCCGCGCGCACGCATCTGATGATGTTCAACGAAGATGGTTCTCTAAAACCTTACGACCAGTGGATTTACGAAGCTCCCGCGCGTTATCCCTCCATGGTGAATAAACCATCGATGCGTCTGTTCGCCACTAGTGGCGCCGGAACCCTGTTCCCCCCGAATGTGATGCCTCCAGAGACTTTCGACATGGCTGCAATTCGCGCTACAGCGTTGAATGCTGACGATGTTTGGCTGAAGGTCATGCAGGTCATTGGCCATGTTCCGGTGGTTGCCGCTACCGCGAATCAGATTATCGCCAATATTCCTCTTGCTGAGGCACAGACACGGAATCGCCTTGCATACGTTCCAGACACACAAGAGGAAGCACTCTGCCACGCCAATACCGAGGCAGGCGGTAATGATGTCATTCTTGCGGATACACTTGCATACCCTACTGTGCACAATGCTCTTAAAGAAGCCTTCCCCCTTCTTGTCCGAGATGATGCCCTTGACAAATTCCTCAGATAGTAACTGGCTGCGGGCAGGGGGGCATTCCGTCGACGCCCCTGCCCGTCAATCACATCTTTCTGATCGCATCGTCATATGCCTTCTGCGCATCATCAAGTTCGGCATTCGCCTTCTCCAAATTTCGGTCAGCAGACTCACGGTTAGCAGTAGCAATAGCTTCCTTTTGCTTGGATTGGCGCAATGCATCCGACGCCTGCTGCGACCTTATACCAGCTTGAGTCGCTTTGTTTTTCGCATCGCGATATATGGCTCCAGCATTCTTCAAATTAGCTATGTATTGATTGAGTTGCTTTTCGTATTCTGCAACTGTTAAATCACCGACACCAGTATTGTAATTCTGGACACGCTGACTATTGTCACCCCACCCTTGCGCATTACCGCCCCACGCAACGGCACCACCAAAATCGGTCGTATAGGGATCGACAATATTGAGATAGTGTCCAACCTCGCTGTACAAATCAAAATTATCCTGAGATAACTGATACGCATGACCGATGTACCGAGTCAGACTGGAATCTTTCGCTACAGCGGCATCCCATATCCGTTTTTCCTCGGTATACCACCCTTCAGTCGGTTCGCTATAGCCAGTAGACATATTTTGCGAACCATCATTGAAACCATGTCCAGTCCACGGGGAATATATATTATAATCCGCACAGGCTTGGGCCATTGCCGTTTCATACGCACTCCACTTGAGTTCGTTAAGTCCAAGACCTTTTCTGATTTCATTAACCTTTTTCAATGTAGGAATCGCTTGAACCATGTGCTCCAGTTGATATGAGCTGCCCGAATCATTGGGTCTGATATTACCTTCCGCAACAGCTTCACGATATTGTCGACTTTCCCAACTATCACTGTCAAAGAATCCTAGAGCATCATTATATCCATATGTCTCATAGAAACCTCTGCCACCTTTATCCCACTGCGAAGTGGCATTATCCGCAGCCGTTTTCTTTGCTGCGGCATCTGCCGATGCTATTTGATATGCACGAACGGCATTGTCAGCTTCGCTTTGTTTCGTGTCAGCATCTGCTTTAGCTTTCGCTTCGGCTTGCACGGCACTCTTTTGCTTAGCTTCAGCTGCCGTCTGCGCTTCCTTGGCTGATTGCAATCTCCTAGAGACGGCATCAATATCAATGATGTGCTCTCCGCCGAAAGCATTGGCAACTGCATCAGCTGTCGCTCTGTTCACGGCACTAGCGCCACCTAACAAGTAGACACGATTCACACCACTGCTATGTTCGTGCGCCCACTGCACGGACGGAGAATCTGGCGTATTCGCCAGCAACACCATTGCGTTACTACGTCCCGCAAGTGGACCTCCAGCCAAGGCATCAGGGAAATTCTCACCTGTAGCAAATACCGAATTATTTACGGCAGCATTATGTGCGTACATATAGTCAGCAAGCGCGCGGCTGGTATCGTATCTGTTTTCCCCGTAGACACGGAGTCCCACTCCGCCTGAAGTTCCATACATCAGTTGAGTAATCACCAGCTCAGGGACAGCGTTCTCACCACCTACAACGAGCTGATGCCTAAAGTTGCCAGATATCGCTCGTAAGGTTTCAGAGCTGAAACCGTTTTTCGGATTCGCCAAAAATATCGGCGCCTTTTCTGCATATGCATATGCACTCACGGATAGCGCATCAGCAAAATTCTCCCCTGTCGCGATGATAGATTCAGCGGACGACCACTGAACCCCCAACCTAGCTTTGCCTTGAAGATAGATTTGCAAGGATGTTTCGTATCGGGTTTCCCCCGAAATACGGATGGGGACGGAACCTACTAGGCCATGTATTCTACTCACGGTCGCTCTGGATATCGCATTAACTCCTCCAATGATAACAGCTTTGGAGGCTTTAAGCCTCGTTATCTGTTGTTCAGCCTGCGGAGACAACACATTACCACTGGTCAATACGATAGGAGCTTTCAAAGCACCTGCAAGTGGTGCCGCTGCCAATGCATCAGGGAAATTGTCTCCTGATGCCACAACGACATACTCTGAAGTTCCTGGAACCTCAGCTTGTATGATACGGCTCATTGTGTCATATCGAGTGTCGCCAGCTAGACGGATTACATTAGTGCTATTGGCTTCCACACTCGATGCGGGAATCACGGCTGCACCAATCAGTGCTGTGCATAGACCGGCAATCGTGGTGCATACAGCAATCTTCTTTAAAATCATGGCCGAATTCCTTCCCATCGAGACAATGCACTGATGCAGCTGTCCTATATTCCGTCTCTCCTATGAGGCAGCGTATGCCGTCCATATCTCATAACTCATCCCTTAATCTTCGGGGCACCTCAACATATAGGGCATAGACTACGAATGTCAGTTGTCTCAATTGGATTTGTCGGACAACAAGATACCAGTCACCACAACACATCTGGAACGCATGCCTCGTCGGCGATGAGTGGTCGTTCTGCAACTGGATGGTCACCGGGCATAGGAACAGGAACGCCGGGGCGATCCAGTACGGAACGACACGCAGAACGTCATCACGGCTCGCACGCCGTCGGGCGGATTCTAGTGGTGGTTGCAACACCTTCGTTGCTGTCTGATCGTATCATGCCGCGTCGAGCAGGTCGAGGATCCCGTTGTCTAGATGAAAGTGCAACACCCTTCAAATTGGAGATTGTTAGATAACCAGTGAAAGGGTGTCGCACCGGCTCTTCGCATTTTGGTGTGTATGGCGTGTGGTTAGAGGTGGGTTTGGATGGCTTGTCTGAATCCGCCGGTGTGCAGCAGGCTTCTAGTGATGTAGTTGTCGAGGTTGCGGAAGCCGAGGGCTATGCCCCCTGAGGG
>UMAR01058282.1_pt1 | contig 14592 bp, 15 predicted proteins | sample 1963761 | NCBI WGS metagenome assembly UMAR01 (sample SAMEA4835921, study PRJEB28245) | human gut metagenome | biome: gut microbiome; material: fecal sample | place: Denmark | collected 2008 | reverse complement strand
CAAATAGGAAAAAGTTCGACATTCTGTGAAAAAAGTTGCTTCATAATGTTTACAAACTGGAGCAAATAAGCTAGTATATACATGATATTGTTGGGCTAAGGCTAAATGCTGTTTTAATAGGCCATAAGTCACAAAAATATGTTAAGTGTCATTACAAACGGAATGTATATAACTGGCAATGTCTGGTTAACAAAATCAGTTGAGGTCTGATGGTCTATAGCGGAGTGATGATTATTACAAAAATGATCGAATGAGAAAATTTGGCAAAATATATGTGGAAAAACGGGTTTACTCAACAACTTAACATTCCGATGTAGAGGGTAGAGAGTGTGATGTATAAATATGCGCCGATGAAAAGTAGGGAAAGGTACAACTGATTTTATTGAGAAAACCTGTCTGGATAAAGATAAGTGGAGAAATTAGCGAAATATCGATAAAAGATTTGATTGTTATGCTGAGAAGATACGACAGCATAAGAAAACATTTAGCCGTGTGATGAACACATGGGAAATAGTGGAGGAAGAAACTTATGGTGGAGAAAAAGAAAATACTGTACATAGTCGAAGCTATGGGTGGAGGTGTTTTTACTTATATAGTTGATCTTGCCAATGAACTTGTCAATTCTTATGACATGTACATTGCTTATGCATTGCGAAAACAGACGCCGCAGAACTATAAAGATTATTTCGATAAAAGGATTCATTTGATTGAAGTTAAAAATTTTGGACGGGCAATTGATCCGGCGAAAGATATTGCAGCATTTTTTGAAGTCAAAAAAATAGTGGCAGTGATTAAGCCAGATGTGATCCATCTACATAGTAGTAAAGCTGGTGCGATTGGTCGGATGATGTTTAATGGGAAGGTTCCAATGTTTTATACTCCGCACGGTTACAGCTTCTTGATGGAAGACTGCAAACCGATGAAACGCAGAATGTTTAAGCTGATTGAATCAGTGTGTGCAAAGAGAAATTGTACGACCATAAGTTGTAGCGTGGGTGAGTATCAGGAATCTTTGAAACTTACCAAACGTGCTACTTATGTAAATAATGGCATCAACATGGCAGAACTTCAGGAGATTATTGATAAGACAGAAAAAGTCAAGCACCCATTTACGGTTTACACCTTGGGTAGAATCTGCTATCAAAAAAACCCTACACTGTTTAATGAGATAGCCAAATCCCTTCCAAATGTGAAATTTGTCTGGATTGGTGATGGGGAGCTTCGAGAACAACTTACGAGTAAGAATATCGAGATCACAGGATGGACTGATCGAAGCACTGCAATTAGATATGCGGTCAATGCAGATGTTTTTCTTCTCCCTAGCAGGTGGGAGGGCCTTCCGATATCGTTATTGGAATCTATGTATATGAAGAAAACTTGCGTGGTAAGTAACGTAATCGGTAATCGAGATGTCATTCACGATGAGGAGAATGGTTTCGTATGTACGAAGGTTGAAGACTTTGTAAAGGCGATTAAAAAATGCCAGAGTGAAGATGAAAAACTGTCAGAGCGGGCATATCAGGATATTTTAAAGCTGTATAACACTAAGGTGATGGCCGAACAATATAGTAAAAAATACGAGATAGCTATAAATAAACTGGTGGGTACAGCTTGATGTAAGGCTGTATGTCTCAACAAATACTGATCATGCCACTGCACAGGCGGTGGCATGATGAAAAAGATAATGATTTTATACATGTGGCGCAGGTCACAGGTGGCGTGAACCGCTACATCCGAATGATTCTTAAGTATTTGGAAAAAGAGAAGTTTGAGAATATATTGGTTTGCTCACAAGATTTCTATGAAGAAAACTACAGAGGTTTGGTAGATTCATTTGAACAGGTCGAGATGACCAGAGTATTAGGGGTAACGACTTAAAGACGATTAAAGCGTTTAGAAAACTGATAAAGAGATATACCCCCGATATTGTCTATGCTCATTCTATCAAGGCCGGATAGCTTACATATTACAGATTGGGTTGATAAACCAATGAGCTATATGGAGCTTTTTGATGTTGCATGCTTATTGAGACGTTGGGGAGGCTTCAGATTGGCACTGCTTGAGTACATGATGACAGGCAAACCTATTGTGGCGAGCAGAGTGGATGCTATTTCAAATATAATTCGGATAGAGAAAGTAGCTTGCTTGTCGAAGTGGATGATACTTATGTAGCAAGTAAAGCTGTGCTTCGAATCTATCAGGAAGGTGAATTAAGAGAAAGATTGGTGGCACAGGGAATGGAAGATGTACATAATAAATTTAATGCTCAGAGGGTTTCTGAGGAACATTGGATAATGTTTGAGAAAATGGAGAATTGAATGAAAGAAATGACGGAGTCGCTGATTAGCATAGTAGTACCGATTTATAATGTAGAAAAATATTTGAATAGATGTGTGGACAGCATTTTGAATCAAACATATCGTGATATTGAAATTATATTGGTAGATGATGGCTCGCCAGATCGGTGTGGTTCGATTTGTGATGAATATCAGAAAAGAGATACGCGCATCAAAGTGATTCATAAAAAGAACGGCGGTCTATCAGACGCGAGAAATGCTGGTATAAAAATGGCACACGGAGAATACATCACTTGCATTGATAGCGATGACTTTATATCGCCATTTTTTTTGGAAAATTTATGGACTGCGATGAAAAAAAGTAAGTGCGAAATAGCTACAAGTTGGTTTGTTGATTATTATGAGGGAGACAAGATACCGAAAGCACAAAAATTGGATATAAAAGACATTCAAGTGCTGAATAGAGAAAAATTCTATGAAAGACTCCTTTACCAAGATGGTGTTGAAGTTTCAGCTTGGGGAAAACTATACAAGTCGAATTTGTTTCAAGGAGTAGAATATCCTGTTGGAAAACTTTATGAGGATATTCCTACTACATATCTCCTTGTAGAAAAAACGACTAGAATTGCGGTTATTCCTAATGTTGATTATTTTTATTTTCAAAGGAAAACAAGTATTGCACAAGCAACATTTTCTATTAAGAAAATGGATGCCATAAGGCACATGGATGATTTTAGGGATTTCATTACTACAAACTATCCACCGCTTAAAAAGGCAGCAGAGTGTAGATATTTTAGTACGGTTTGCAATATTATTTTTCAAATTAAAGATACAAAATACGAAAATGAAAGAATAATGTTATGGAAGGAAATTATAAAGTATAGAAAATGCGTACTTTTTAACTCATCAGCTCGGAAAAAGGCTAGGATAGCCGCAATTATATCGTATTTTGGATATGATATATTAAGGATGATTTATGAAAAAACTCAGTGAAGAGGCTGAAGTAAAGTTCTATGAGGGTAGATTAGATGGAAAATCTTGTATTGTTACTTACTTTGTTGTTTATCTTTTTAATAATAAGTTATCTTATTTGTGATAGAGATATGATGTCACCCGATGTTTTGTATCTTGCGGGTTTCATACTTGCGATGATAGCTGCGAGTATGAATATATCTGCATGGGGGATTGACCTATCAATAAAGACAATGATGATTATTTTAATAGGTACTTTATCTTTTGTCGGGACAGGGGTAATGTATCGAATAGCTCATGGTAGAAATTTATTTCATGGAACCGTGGAGATACAACATATTCAAATTGCGAGATGGAAAAATATATTTGTAATTGCATTTGGAATAGTTACAATACTGTTATATTACAAAGAAGTTGTACGTTTATCGGCATATGCGGATTCATATTGGAAGTCTTTTGGCGTAATGGTAGCGTATAAACAGGTCATATCTTATGGAAATGTTGCGTTGAATCCGGTAGTTAATCAAATGACAAAAGTTGTGTATTCGTTTGGATATATCTATATGTATATCTTTTTGAATAATATTTTTGCATCGCAAGAAAAGAAACGAATAATAAAAAATGTTGAATATCTACTACCAGCATTTTTATTTATTGCTATGTCAATAATTAAGGGAAACCGAGTGGATATCATGCAGTTGGTAGTGATGTCTGTTTTTTTATATTATATGTTTTTACATCGAAAAGTCGGGTGGAATAAACACATAAGTGGAAAAATGCTGAAGAAAGCGTTTTTGATATTTGCTATCGGAATGTTAATGTTTTATTACATGAAAGAATTGGTGGGAAGAGTAAGTTCATTAAATTTCCTTGAGTATATAACACAATATATTGGTGGATCGATTCAATTGTTGGATCAGTATATCAAAGAGCCCTCAAAATCTAATGCTATACCATTAGGGGAGACATTGACGGGGTTGATAACAGGTTTTAAGAAACTTGGTTTAACGACAGCAACATTAAGAAAACAATTAGAATTTAGATATACACCAACAGGCGTTTATTTGGGAAACGTATATACTGCACTAAGAAGGTATTATAATGACGCAGGATGGATTGGTGTTGTACTTTTTCCGGCGATACTATCATTTATAATGAATGCTTTTTATAGAAAAGTTCGATCGTATAAGAGTAATAATATTAAACATATATATAAAACAGTGATTTATGCGAGTTTATTGTATGTGGTTCCATTTCAAGCAATTGAAGATACATTTTATATTAGCAAAGTAACGATTGGCTATTTAATTGAAATGTTTATTATATATATATGTTCGTTATTTGTATTTAAGAAAATTAAAATTAGATAGGAGAATTGTGTGGGCAAAGAACGAGACACAAATATTGATATTATAAAGGGAACCGGGATTATCCTTATGGTTGGTGGGCATTGTGGAATGCCCTTTACACATTTCATATATTTGTTTCATATGTCAATATTTTTCATGGCTTCTGGATTTTGCTTTAAATCTTCAAATTCAGATAGTGTACAGAGTGTATTGAAGTTTACAGGAAGAAAAATAAAAAGTCTATGGATCCCATATGTATTGTGGACAATAATTTTTACACTGTTGAATAATGCTTTTATCAAAATTGGGATTTATACAGAAAATTTAGTGCTGGCAAAACAAACCTCTGGTGTTGCGCTTGAAGTGACACATCCATTGTCAAGTGCAGAAATAATGATGAATATAATAAAAGCTATGTTATTACACGGGCATACACAGTTAGGTTCAGCACTGTGGTTTGTTGCGACCTTAATGGGAATTTCTTTATTGTATTGCGTTATTGACTTCATAATTAAGAAAAATACAAATAGTGTTAAGATTAAATTGGCGAGTCAAGGAGCAATCTCTATTGCTATGTTGGCTCTTGGGTATAGATGCTCATTAAATGATTTTGTTGGCGGAGGTATAAACCGAATTTTATCTTGCTATATCTTATTCTACATTGGAGCTGTTCTGAAATTAGTAAATGTACCTAAGAAAAATGAAGATAAAAAATATTTTTATGGGAGTTTGGTAGTATCTTTTTTTGTTTTGCTGCTATGTAATCAGGTGGGGAGCATTGCCTTGGATGAAAATCAGTACAAAAATCCAATCTTTTTTTTGACGTCTTCAATTTGTGGGTGGGTATTTCTGTATGATATAGCTCAAATACTAAAAAAATCTAAGTGTGTTTCAGAATTTTTAATGAGTTGCGGACAAAATTCTATGGCAGTTGTGGTGTTGCACTTTTTATGTTTTAAAGTAGTCAGTCTTATTGGCGTAATGTTTTATAAGCAACCAATAGGCTATATCGCTGCATTTCCGGTTTTGTATGAAAATGGAATGTGGTGGGTAGCATATTTGTTCACAGGAATCATAATTCCTGTGTTATTGAGTATGCTGTGGAAAAGAATAAAAGCGGAAATGGGATAGTAAAAATGGATAAAAAATTGCAAAAAGGAATATTGGCAGTGTTAATTGCCAATATGGTCAATGTTTTTTTTAGTTTGGCAACGAATTTCTTGCTGCCAAAATATTTGTCGATTGAAAGCTATGCAGGAATAAAGGAGTTTCAATTATATGTATCTTATGTTGGATTATTTCATTTGGGTTTTGTCGACGGAATTTATTTGAAATATGGTGGCAAGACGCTTGGCAAAGAGGTCAGTAGCGAGTTTTCTACAGATATGTCAACGATGTGCATTTTCCAAACACTGACTACCTTAGCGGTGTTGTTTGTTGCAATAATCCTGCGAGATTACATTTTGATCTATTTTGCAATTTCTATTTTGCCACAGAATATGAGTAATTACTTTAAATTTTTGTATCAGGCAACGGGAGAGTTTTCGCTTTATGGAAAGGCCATGAATTTAACCACCATTTCTACATTTGTGTTGAATATGGTGCTACTCTTCCTTATTCAGACAGATGAGGCGTACTGGTACATTCTCGGTTATGTGGCACTTTACTTTCTGATTTGGATTGTACTGGATTTTTATTTCCGAAAAAACCATATGATGCAGAAGGGTGTTGTATTTTCACTTAAAAGCTGGATTGATAATATTAAGTCTGGATTCCTTCTGACATTGGGGAATTTGTCCTCAATTTTCCTTACCAGTATGGATCGTTGGTTTGTAAAAATACTGATGAATACAATTGCTTTTGCACAGTATTCTTTTGCTGTCAGCGTTGAGAACTTCCTCAATTTGGCGATAACACCAGTCACGACAACATTATATAACTATTTCTGCCGTGTTGAAGATGAAAAACAACACAAGAAGGTTTTTAATTATGTCGTTGTATTTGCAACCGTTATTCCAGCAGCAGCCTTCCCCGTGAAGTTTATATTGGAAATTTTCTTAACCCAATATATAGATGCGGTTGAAGTTGTATTTTTGCTGTTTTCAGCACAGATATTTTATACAGTAATTCGAAGTGTTTATGTAAATCTTTACAAGGTACAGCGTAAGCAAAAAATTTATTTTGCCAAATTGATAGCGGTGCTGGTAATTGGATTTATACTGAATTGCGTTTGCTATGCAATTGCAAATAAAAAAGAAGCGTTTGCGGTTGGAACATTGCTTTCTGCCATTGTATGGTTTGTTCTGTCTAAAAGGGATTTTAAATATTTGAAATGCTCTATTAAAACAGAAATTTATATGTTTGTACAACTTATTTCTTTCTTGATAATGGGATTCACCTTGCCCGCACTTATAGGTTGTGTGCTTTATATAATGGTTACGATTCTTTCTTTAAGGGTTCTAATGAAAGAAACGCTTAGTGATTTAATAAGGAGTAGCGTTTCTATTCTAAATAAGTGGAGGAAATAAAATGAAAACATCAGTTGTATTATCAACATATAATGGAATAATCTACATAAAAGAACAACTGGATTCGATAAAAAATCAGTCTGAACAACCAGATGAAGTGTTGATTTTTGACGATTGTTCATCGGATGGAACATTCCAATTTTTAGAAGATTATATAAAAAATAATGGGTTGGATACATGGAAAATAACGCAAAACAAAAAAAATAAGGGATGGGAATTAAATTTTTGGGACGGAATAAGGGAAGCATCAGGCGATATTGTTTTTACTTGTGATCAAGATGATATTTGGATGGAGAATAAAATTTCGGTAAGTAAGCAATATATGAAGAATTCGAATATAGGAGTACTTGTTTCGAATTATAAATCTTTTTTTGAAAATGGTAAAGTACAACTTGGACATAAATTTAAACAAAGCGATTTGTTTAAAATTAAAATGAATTCAACATTTTTTGATGTTGATTATCCGGGTTGTGTATATTGTATTAGAAAATCTTTTTACATGCAAATCGATAGCTTTTGGAAGAAAGGCTATCCTCATGATGCCATGTTGTGGAGATACGGTTTGTTATGTGATGTTCTATATGGTATTAACGAACCGTTGATTAAGTGGAGAAAACATCGTGAAAGTACATTTGCAAAAGAAAGCAGAATTGGAAAAACAAGATCGAAAAAACTTGCGTGGATTAAATACGCAAATAAATTTGCGGATGAAATGATTGAATATTCGGAGAAAAATAAAATAACTGTAGAAAATATTGAATATATCAATCGATTTAAATTGTGGCTATCAAGAAGATATAGATTTCTAAGTGATGGAGATATTTTGGATGGCCTTAAATTATTGTCTGATATTAGTTTATATCATGGTGTTAAAAGATACGTGGGCGATTGGTATTTGCTGCTAATGAACAAGTAACGGCTATTGTATTGCGATTATATAGAGATAGGATACATTAATTTGGATAATAGGTGAGATTATGAAAAATGATGATTTAAATAAAATACATACTGCATTACTGTTTATGGCAGGATGTTTAGATGAAATATGTAAAGAACATCATATAAATTATACCGTTGATGGCGGAACAATGATTGGTATTATTAGACACAAAGGTTTTATTCCGTGGGATGATGATATGGATGTTCATATGCTTAGGGCTGACTATGAAAGGTTCATTGAGCTAATAGAGAGCAATATTGATTCGCGATTTAAAATAGTTAATTTGAACAATACTAAAAATTATTATCATTGTCATGCTAAATTTTTGTTGAAGGATTCTCAAGTTGTTCAATACGAGCATAAAAATTCTGATGAGGCACAGGAACTTTTCATTGATGTTTTTCCGTATGACAATGCTCCAACAAACAAATTTTTACAGATTACGCAAAAATGGAAATGTTATGTTTTAGGTAAAGCTATATTCTTGCGAGGAAATTTTATCAAAGAAAAAAACATTCAAAATACGATTCTTGATTATTTGATTTTAAAATTAACGAAGAATATAACACGAGACGAATTGATAAATAGAGTAGAAAAAGAATCGCAAAAGTATAACGGTACTGAAACGGGCTTAGTAGCCTATATGACTGGAAGCAAAAAAGGGTATGAGCATACTCTATCCCAAAAAGATTTACATGAAGATACTATTTATATGAACTTTGAAAATATACGGTTGTTATGTGTTCGAAATTATGATTATCTACTTCGTTTACAGTTTGGAGATTACATGGTAATCCCACCTGTTGAAAACAGGGGAGATCATAATATGAAGCTAATTAAATTACCGAAATATTTGGAGGATAGCGAGATATGAAAAGATTAGGAATTATATCGTATAACATATATGGAAATTTTACAAATTATGGCTCGGCACTTCAATCATGGGCATTACATCAAGCTGTAAAATCTCAAGGACATTCACCAGTTTTGGTTGATTATTGCCCAGATATACTGGCAGATAAAGACCCATTAAATCCATTTGCTAATATGTGGGATCAGGATGAAGAATCACGTAGAATGTGTGAACTTACTTTGCCAGCTATTCGAGAAAATTTTTATAAGTTCGATAAGTTTTATCATGAACGTTTTGAACGGACAGATAAGAAGTATACATCCGAAAATTTCGATGAGGTAGTGAAGGATGAAAAACTGAATGGTTTTATTTGCGGTAGTGACACAATTTTCTGCCCAGATGAATTCGGATTTGATGATGGTTATTATGCAAACTATGAGTGTATGAAAAAGCATTCTGTCGCATATGCAGCAAGTTTTGGTGATCCTCATTTTACAGAGGAAACTTATAAAGTATTAAATGATAGACTTCAAAACTTCAATGCATTTGGTCTTCGCGAAAATTTAATGGTTTCATATGTGACAGACCATACAAATGTTCCTGTAAAAAAGGTGCTTGATCCGACCTTATTGCTGACAAGTACTGACTATGACAGGATAGCAACTGAACGATTAGAAAAGGGTAAATATCTATTACTTTATGTACGACGCTATAATCCGAAGATGGAGGCATATGCGGAAAAACTCGCAGCAGAAAATGGCTGGAAGATTGTTGAAATTAGTCTGCGTGCAACAAATGCGGAAAAGCCTAATCGCCGGATGTTCTATGAAGCCGGTGTAGAAGAGTTTTTGTCACTTGTAAAGTATGCAGAGTGCGTGATTACGAACTCCTTCCACGGTATGATTTTTGCAGTTCAGTATCGACGCCCGTTCCAGGTCTTCTCACGTGAGCAGTGTGATACTAAAATCACAGAACTTCTTGAGCTATTTGGTTTGCCCGATCATATGTTGGTGACCGGGGCAGAAAAAGGCAATTCCGCTGATATCAATTATGAAGAAGTTCATAATCGCATTGCAGAAGCAAGAATGAAATCCTTAGAATTCTTACACATGGAATTAACTTTCTGCTTTTAAGAATGGAGATAGATATGGCAGGGTATTTTTTAGATAAGGTAAAAGAAAAATGTTATGGATGCGAAGCATGTATCCAGATTTGTCCAAGGGATGCACTTAGCATGAAAGAGGATGATGAAAGTTTTAGGTATCCTCTTTTGGATGAAAGTCTTTGCATTGGATGCAACCTGTGCCATAAAGTATGTCCATATGAAAATATGCCAGAACGACATGGCTCAGATAAATATGCATTTGGCGGATATATAAAGGATGAACAAATTAAATTTGAAAGCACAAGTGGCGGTGCGTTTTCAGCTATCGTTGATACTTTTTGCGACGAAAATTATGTGATTTTTGGTGCAGAGAGTAAAGGGCTTCTAGTTTGGCATAGCTATATTACAGATAAGAAGGACTTGGCTAAATTCAGAAAATCTAAGTATTCTCAAAGCAAAATGGGAAAATCATATCAGCAGGTTAAAGAATTCTTAAACGATGGAAAAAAAGTTTTATTTTCTGGAACGCCATGTCAAATTGCTGGACTAAAGGCTTTTCTGCGGAATGTGAATCAGGACCATTTGCTAACCGTAGAGGTCATTTGTGAAGGTGTTCCAAGTCCTCTTTATGTTCGAAAATATGAGCAGTCTCTCAAAAAGAAATTTGGAGCTGTAATACAAAGTATTGATTATAGGTATAAGGGGTGCTCTTTGCTAGGAAACCATAAATGGGACTTCGAGATAATGAGGACCACAAATATGATGAAAAATAATGAGAGAAAAATAATTGAGAAAGACCGTTGGTTTAATCCATTTTGGTCAGTTTGGTTGAAACACCTAATGAGCCGTCCTTCTTGCTACGAATGTCCATTTGCAACGACTGAAAGAGTTGCAGATATTTCATTGGGAGATTTATGGGGGGTACATCTGTATTGTCCAGAATTATATGGAAAAAATGGTGGAGCTTCCTTGGCTGTTGCTAATACAGATAAGGGAAAGAAAATATTACAGGCATCAGAATCGAAGATGTATGGTCACGAACTACGATTTGAAGAAGCACTTAAATATCAATCGCCGATGCGAAAGCACATCGATACAAATCCAGACAGAAAGCGATTCATGCAAGATTTGAAAAGCTTGATGACTTATGAAGATATCAATCAAAAATGGGCAGATAAGCCTTCGATGAGGCTGCTGTGGCAGAAATATATTTGGGGAAATAGACAAAAAGTATGGCTATGGAACTTAACTCATCGAAATAAAAAATGGGAGGACAAATAATGATGCTTAATTTTACAGTTGGCCCGGTTATGTCGGATGAAAAGGTTAGAGAAATTGGAGCGGAGCAGGTTCCGTACTTCAGAACACCTGAATTTTCCGAGATTATGCTTGAAAATGAAGCTCTGATGAAAAAGTTTACAAAAGCAGACGATGATGCTAGAGTAGTTTTTATTACTGGTTCTGGTACCGCTTCAATGGAAGCTACTGTTATGAATGTGTTTGATGAGAACGACAAAGTTCTGGTCGTGAACGGCGGTAGCTTTGGCCATCGTTTTGTTGAACTGTGTGAAATCCATAATATTCCATATGAAGAAATCAAGCTGGAAGCAGGTAAAGCACTGAAGAAAGAACAATTAAATGTCTATAATGGTAAGGGCTTTACTGGATTCCTCGTTAATGTTCATGAAACTTCAACTGGTGTGCATTACGACATTAACATGATCAGTGAATTCTGTAAAAAGAATGGGATGTTCTTAGTGGTCGATGCCATTAGTTCTTTCCTTGCAGATGATTTCAATATGAAAGAACTTGGTGTACAGGTAATGATCACGGGTTCTCAGAAGGCATTGGCTTGCCCTCCGGGTATATCTATAATTGTCCTTTCGCATAAGACAGTTGAACGCATTGAGAAGCATAGTGTTGAGTGTATGTACTTTGACCTGAAATCTGCACTTAAAAATGGAGAACGTGGTCAGACGCCATTCACTCCTGCTGTTGGTATCTTACGTCAGATTAATGCCCGTCTGAAAGAAATTGATGTGGCAGGTGGAATAGAAAATGAAACAAGAAAAATTGCAGAGCTTGCGCAGGATTTCAGGGAGAAAATCAAAGGATTGCCGTTTGAAATTGTTTCGGAATCAATGTCTAATGCGGTAACTCCTTTGCATCCGTTGAATGTTTCAGCCTATGACGTATTTACGAGGCTGAAAGATGAATATGGTATCTGGATTTGTCCAAATGGCGGTGAAATGAAAGAAACAATCTTCCGCGTCGGACATATTGGAGCTTTAACAAAAGAAGATAATACTACTCTTGTAAATGCATTTAAAGATTTACAGAAACGAGGCTTGTTATAATTCTGGAGGAAGTCTGGTATGATAAAAGTAATTACATATGGAACATATGACTTGCTTCATTACGGACACATTCGGCTGCTTGAAAGAGCGAAAAAACTGGGTGATTATTTAATTGTTGGTGTGACGGCAGATGATTTTGACAAAACACGAGGTAAAATTAACGTCCAACAATCATTAATGGAACGTATTGAAGCGGTTCGTGCAACAGGGCTGGCAGATGAAATTATAGTTGAGGAATATGAAGGACAGAAAATTGATGATATTCGTCGATATGATATAGATATTTTCACTGTTGGTTCTGATTGGGAGGGAAAATTCGATTATCTGAATGAATACTGTAAAGTTGTTTATTTGGATAGAACAGAAGGTGTTTCTAGTTCGGACATTCGTTCAGAACAGAGAAAAATTCGGTTGGGTATTATTGGTGATTCTCCAGTTGCAGCAAAATATGTTAGAGAAAGTCAATTTGTGAATGGCATTGAAGTGACAAGTATTTGCACATCGTCACCAAAACTCTTTGATGATATTCACGTGGTTACTGACGACTATAAGAAAATGTTTGATGAAGTTGATGCAGTATATATTATATCTTCACCAATGCAACACTATCAGGATATTAAAACTGCTCTAGAATATAAAAAGCATGTTCTTTGCGAATCACCTATTACTGTGTCCAAAAGTGAATGCACAGAGTTGTTTAGCTTAGCAAAGAAAAACGGATGTATTTTAATGGATGCCATAAAGACAGCTTATGCTACAGCGTTTGCAAGGCTTATACTTTTAGCAAAAGAAGGAAAAATCGGGAATATATATTCCGTTGATGCAGTTTGCACCAGTTTACGTCCGATGACCGAAGATTCTTGGAATAGTATTTGTGGTTGGGGGCCAACTGCAATGCTTCCGATATTTGATATTTTGGGAACAGAATACCAATCCAAAAATATTTCATCTCTAATTGATAAAAATGGAAATGATCAGTTTACAAAAGTTGATTTTTCTTATGACCATGCTGTTGCATCTTTGAAAGTTGGAAAAGGTGTAAAGTCCGAAGGCGAATTGATTATCTCTGGAACAAAGGGATATATATATGTTCCAGCACCTTGGTGGAAAACAGATTATTTTGAAATTCGGTATGAAGATTCAACGCAGAATAAACGGTATTTTTATCAACTGGACGGCGAAGGTATCCGGTATGAGTTGGTTGCATTCGTGAAGGCAATTAATAGCAAAAAAGACTTGTCTAATATCAGGCAGAGCGTTTCTGAAACTGTTTGTGAAGTTATTGAAGACTTTTATGAGCGTAAAGAGATGATGTTGCTGTAAAGGATAGCTCCCTACGTTGCTCGTTGTGTCCAACAAAGCTGGACCACGCTTGCTGGTGCAAGTCCGGTCACGGTAATCGCCAATGAGCCGTGTAGTTAAACCCGGTGCGTTGTAGTAATACAGGGGCTAAGCGAGAGGATAAAGTAACCTTGATAAGGGGCGGACAATCATGCAGACCGTAACATAGAGTTAATTCTGCCGTATATTTGAAACTATAGAGATACTGAGTTACTCTTTAGTTAATGAAAGAGTAATGTGACCGTGGACTACGCCTTCCAGGATATCAACGATATTCCGGGAGAACTTCCGGAAGGCCGTACAAAACCTTGGGGAACCGGGCAGGCTGTGCTTGCAGCGAAGGAAGTGATTGATACTCCATTCATTGTGATCAATGCGGACGATTAGTATGGCAAAGAAGGTTTCAAAGCAGTCCACGAGTATTTGGTAAATGGCGGCAAGTCCTGCATGGCTGGTTTCGTTCTGAAGAACACGCTGTCTGATAACGGTGGTGTGACTCGTGGTATCTGCAAGATGGATGAGAATGGAAACTTGACTGAGGTTGTGGAAACCAAGAACATCGTCAAGACTGCAGATGGAGCAGAGGCAGACGGTGTGGTTGTTGATGTGAATTCTCTGGTATCCATGAATATGTGGGGTTTGACTCCTGATTTTCTGGATGTTCTGGAGGAAGGCTTCAAAGAGTTCTTTGAGAAAGAAGTTCCGGGCAATCCGCTGAAAGCAGAGTATCTGATCCCTATCTTCATCGGCGAACCGCTGGAGCAGGGAAAGATGTTGTTGATTGTCAAGTAAAATTGACCCACCTGAATTCAGAAATGAGAGTATGAAACTTTTTCTGTAAAATAATGTT
>UMAR01059573.1_pt1 | contig 14787 bp, 9 predicted proteins | sample 1963761 | NCBI WGS metagenome assembly UMAR01 (sample SAMEA4835921, study PRJEB28245) | human gut metagenome | biome: gut microbiome; material: fecal sample | place: Denmark | collected 2008 | reverse complement strand
GGAGGTCATGAAAGATGCTGGTGCTACGGCTATTTTTTTCATAGCCAGTATGAATTTTTGAATGCTCATGATTATTTGTATTATATGCGTTCGGCATTTTATCGGTCTTCGCATATATGGCAGGATAAATCGGGTGCTTGGCATGGATTTGCCAGTGATGCGACTTTATCCGGAACACAGCCTTACGGAACGGGAAACAGATATTTTGATGAAAAAGGGAATGTACTTAATGGTAATAAGGATAATACAGCCGTATGGGGTGTTATGAATTATACAGATGACCTGGCTTTCCTGTTAAAACAAGGTTGGCAGACAATGGATGACCCGGTGAATCCGGGACAAAAATTGATTTATTGTGATAATCAACTGAAAGATTATAATATCAAATCTCCGGCTATTACTCAGGATTATAACTTGAGCGTATCCGGTGGCAATGATAAAGGACATTATTATGCAAGCCTAGGCTATAATCGCAGCGAAGGAAATGCGATGAACAACTGGTATCACCGTTTGAACTTCACGATCAATGCAGATTATAAAATTAAGCCTTGGCTTACTTCTAATTCTTCTTTGACATTTACCGATGCAAAATGGGACGATGGTGGTGCAGGATATGCCGGTGAAGGTAATTTTTTCAGTACTACCTTGTCCGTTCCTCCTACATTCCGTGTGAAAAGTCCGGACGGTGATTGGTTGGCAGGCCCTGCCGTGGCTTCTTATGCTCGTGGCTGGACTACAGTGAAAGTGTATGAGGATGCATTGAATTATGATAATAATACGGACAAGTTTAATCTGAGCCAGTCTTTTACCTTTAATATAATGAAAGGATTGACATTCAAGACCACAGGAACTTGGTTCTATTTTGATGATAGCAGAGAGTTCTTCAAAGGGGACTATATTGTAGCTACAGGACCGGTGTATGATACTAATCATAGTACTTCCAACAAACATGAACGGCTTTTAGACCAGACTTACAATGGAATCTTGAATTATCAGACTACATTCCGGCAAGATCATTCTATGGATGCGATGGTAGGTGTAGAATATTATGACTCATACAAGAAAGGTTTTTCGGCATCTGGTTATGGATCTCCATTATCTGATTTTCAGGATTTGAATTATACTTCGACTGCTGCCGGAGTGCGGCAAATAGATTCTTGGCATTACAGACAGCGTATTCTTTCATTCTTTGGCAGAGTGAATTATGATTATAAGTCCAAATATTTGCTGAGCCTTGTTTTACGTCGCGACGGATACTCCAAACTGCCAAAAGATAACCGTTGGGGAACCTTTCCCGGTATATCAGCCGGTTGGGTATTGAGTAGAGAGAATTTTATGGAGTCTTGTAGCAATGTACTTTCTTATGCTAAAATTCGTGCTAGTTACGGAGCCAATGGAAATGTGTCTGGTGTACTGGATGCTAATGGTAATGTAGTGACAGGACTTGATTATTATACGGTTCAAGGTTCTTATGGTATTATGAAAGATAAAGATGGTAAAATAGTACCCAACTATAATGGCAAAGTTCCTTTGATGATAAACGATTTGCCTAATCCCACCATGAGATGGGAAAAATCGTACACATTCGAGACAGGTTTCGATATTGGTTTTCTGAATAACAAATATATCTTGAACTTCACCTATTATAATAGACATACACAGGATAAATTTGCAGAAATCACCCTGCCTTCTCATAGCGGAGTTTCTTCTTTCCTTTCTAACAATGGAGAAGTACAAAACCAAGGTATGGAGTTGGAATTGACTGCCAATGTTTTGCGTACCAAAGATTGGAAATTTACAGTTAGTATGAATACCGCTTATAATAAGAATAAGATTATCTCATTACCGTACAATGGATTGCCGAATAATATGCAGGATGCCTATCAGGTTTATACGGGACGCAAGCTGGCAGATGGTACCTATGAAAGACAATGGGTAGGTGGTTATCAGGAAGGACAGGAATATGGTGTGATTTACGCCTTTAAATCTCTTGGTATTTATAAGAGTGAGAGTGAGATTCCAGGCAATCTGATAGACAGATCCACTTATACGGAAAATGGAGCAGATGCCAAAGTGCTTTATGGCCCTGAAGCTTGGGCTAAATTGTCGGATGCCGAAAAGGAGAAAGGACTGCCTATACAGGCTGGTGATGTGAAATGGCAGGATGTGAATGGGGATGGTGTGATTGATGATTATGACCGGGTGAAATTGGGTAATACGATACCTCATTGGACCGGAGGCTTTAACATTAATACTTCATGGAAAGGGTTAACTTTGAACTGCCGTTTGGATTATGCTTTAGGCTATTGGGTACATGATTGGAAAACTCCTTGGATTATGGGTAATATGCAGGGAACATTTAATACCATTTCTTTAGTTAAAGATTCCTGGTCGGAAAGTAATCCGAATGGAAAATATCCGGTGTATGGATGGGCTGACTTTTTGGGCAAACGTAATTATGACAGAATATCGGACATTAATTGTTATCGTGGCGATTATTTGGCTTTTCGTGAAATAAGCCTGTCGTATTCCTTGCCTCAGAGTTGGATTCATAAATCCGGTTTGAGCAAGGTGGATGTTTCTGTAACAGCACAGAATTTGGGATATATTACAGCAGCCAAAAATATGGCGACCCCCGAATATGGTGTCAGTCAGAATGGAGGATATCCCCTCCCTAGAACAGTTGTTTTGGGTTTAAATGTTACATTCTAATAAATAGGAAGGATTATGAAGAAAATATTTTATAGCATATTGTTGAGTGGGATGATGGTATTGTCTGCTTGTGATGCGTTGGACCTGTCTCCTGAAGATTATTATGGCTCTAATGATTTTTGGAATCAGAAGTCTCAGGTAGAAATGTTTATGACTGGTATTCATGCCGATTTAAGAGATAAATATCAGATGCCTGTCACATTGGGAGAGTTCAGAAGTGAGATTCTGATAAGTGATGTTACTTCTATGGGTGAGGGGGTATATGGTCCGCCTATGACTAATAATCTGCTTACGAAAGATAATACCGGTATCGATGATTGGTATGAGGTGTACCCAAATATCATGCATATAAATTTGTTTATCAGAAATGTAGATAAAGAAATTGATTATCTGACTGGAACGGAGAAATCATTTTATTTGGGACAGGCTTATGGCTTGCGTGCATATTACTATTTCTATCTTTATCGAACATTTGGTGGTGTGCCGTTAGAGACGGAACCGAAAGTTACCGAGGGTAGCATTGATATTACGCAATTATATAAGGCTCGTTCTACTCCGGAGGAAACGTTGGAGTTTATCAAAGAAGATATTAATAAATCCGAAGCTTTCTTCAATGAGTCGGATAAGAAGATGTCCAACCAATATGAATGGTCTTATCATGCAACGGAACTTTTGAAGGCCAAGATATATATGTGGTCTGCCAAAGTCACTACAGGATTACCAGATGATGATATTGCAGGAGATCATATAGCTACTCTGACTGCCGTAGATCCTAATAACAGTGACTTGTTGACAGCAAAGAAGGCTTTATTGAATTTGGTGAACCAACAATTCGAACTGCTTCCAAACTTTGCGGATTTATGGACTCCGGAAGGGAAGAAGAATAAAGAGATCATTTTCGCTCTGTGTTTTAATAAGAATGAATTGACCAATTGGGGGGCGAACTGGTTCTATAATGTAGCCTTGTTTACCAATGCTACGGACTTGGATGGAAATAAATATGGTCCGGATCCGTTGAAGCTATTGACAGCCGGACCATTACGTTATGAGTATAAAGTGCCGTTTATTGAGATTTATGATAAGGAAGATACTCGTTTGGATGCTACTTTCTTTCAATATATGTTCAAAGGAAAGACTCGTGGCGCTTGTTGGAAAAAACTGATGGGACATACGGATGGAGGAACTCATTATTATGATTCAGATGTACCGGTATATAGATATGCTGATGTTTTGTTGATGCTGGCCGAGTGTGAAAACGGGTTGGGAGCTCCGGATAAATGTGCTGCATATATAAATGAGGTACGTAAGCGTGCTTATGGTGATAAATTTGAACAACATAAATATATTGCAGGAGATTATGCGGATAATGAGTGGGCTATTTTGCAGGAACGTGATAAAGAGTTTGTAGGTGAGGGAAGCCGCTGGTTTGATTTATTGCGTTTACGTGATTCCAACGGAAAACCTTTTGTCTTTTCTGTTAAAGCGCATTATGGAAGTTCATTGCCTATATTAACAGAGGATAAGGCGTATATGATGTTGTGGCCTGTTAATGTGGAAGTTTTGAATGGAGATCCGGAAATCAAGCAGACTCCGGGGTATGAATAATAGTGAGATAATATGATGATAATGAAAAGATTGCTCTTTTTAGTATCTGTATGCAGCTTATGTATGGTTGGTAATTCTCAGAATTACCAACCTGAGAAGCATGCAGTTGTGAAATCAGATCGTGGGGATGGACGGTTACTAAGTACTTATGCCATTGTTCATGAGATGTTGAAAGATACACATCCCCAATATGCTTACCGTTCCGGTATGTCCGCACAGGAATTTACGCAATGGCAGGATGGAGTGCGTGCTGCGATGGTGGAGATCATGAAGTTTCCCGAGATAAAGAGACAACCGTCTCCTGTCTGTGTGAAAACGGAAAAAAAAGAGGGATATATTTTAGAGAAATGGGAGTTCTATCCTTTTCCAAAGTCAGTTTCCACTTTTCTGGTTTTGAAACCGGAACATTTGAAGGGTGCAGTACCCGGAGTTTTGTGCATTCCGGGGTCCGGAAGGACCAAAGAAGGATTGGTTGGTGAGCCCGGCATCTGTGATAAGTTAACTGAGGATTATAATAATCCCAAAGTAAGTATGGCTTTGAATATGGTTAAAGAAGGTTATGTGGCGGTAGCGGTGGATAATGCCGCTGCTGGAGAAGCCTCCGATTTGGAATGTTATGATAAAGGATGGAATTATGACTATGATGTTGTTTCCCGTTTTTTGCTTGAACTGGGATGGAGTTGGCTAGGGTATACTTCTTATCTGGATATGCAGGTGCTGAATTGGATGAAAGCCCAGTCTTATATCCGAAAGGACAGGATTGTGATTAGCGGATTCTCATTAGGTACAGAACCGATGATGGTCTTGGGGGTGTTGGATAAGGATATTTATGCTTTTGTGTACAATGATTTTCTATGCCAGACTCAGGAACGTGCCGTTGTAATGACTAAACCTGACAAGGAAAACAGACGTCCTTTTCCAAATTCTATCCGTCATCTGATACCTGGTTATTGGAGGTATTTTAATTTTCCAGATGTTGTTGCGTCATTAGCTCCTCGTCCTATCATTTTTACAGAGGGAGGGTTGGACCGTGATTTCCGTTTGGTACAATCTGCTTATGCTGCTAGTGGAAAACCGGAAAATGCGGAGTTTCATCATTATCCGAAGTTTGCTGATAAGGCAGTTAGAAAAGATGTGGAGCACCTTGATGAAGGACTGGATTCAAAGACCTATTTCGAAGCGGTCAATGTAGATCCCCCTTCTCATTATTTTAAAAACGAACTGGTTATTCCTTGGTTACGCAAAGTTTTAAAGTAGGTTCAGGTATTTTGATAGGCTGTGATTTTTTATATAATATGAGCTCCTTGTTTTTCATCTAGGTGAAAGCAAGGAGCTCTTTTTTATTGATTGTGAAGAATTCTTGCAAAATTTAATCTTGTTTTAATGCAGATTGTAGTGTTTCCCAATTTTTATTGAAATCGGGCATGGAATGAAAAAGTAAATTCGCTCCTTCATTCAGTAACACATTGTCGTGCAATGGTCCTGTATTCACGGCGATGGTAAAAATACCGGCTGCAACTCCCGCCTGTACACCTAGTGGTGCATTTTCTATTACTAACGCTTCATTGGGTTTAAAGCCGCCTTTCTTTAGGGCCATCAGATATGGTTCCGGATTTGGTTTCCCATATTTCACATCAAAGGCGGTAACCATTAAGTTGGCTTGGAATATGCCCGGAAAATTATGATTCAATCGGTCCAATAACGAAGTTTGTCCCGAACCGGTTACTACCATCGGAGTCAGTCCTTCACTCTTTATTTTAGTCAATACTTCCAGTGCGCCGGGCATCCGTTCTGCTTTGGGGCATTTGTTGAATTCTTCAGTTTTGGCTTGGTAGATAGCTTTTATTTCTTCTTCAGTAGCATCATGCCCACGTTCCCGACGACTTACTATATTGATCGTAGATGCACCGGTACGCCCTTCGTGCATATAAGCTTCTTCTCGGCTGAGGCCGAAACCGAAGCGTTTCATTATTTTATGCCATGACTCAGCATGGTTGGGCATGGAGTCGAACAGCACGCCGTCCATATCGAATAATACGGCTTTCAAGTCGATGGATTCGTATCCATGAGTATGAAGATAGTTATTTATCGCTTCTTTAAACATAGAATAAATGTATAGTTATTATTTCCAAAGGTGTGACCGTTGGATTGGAACAAAGTGAAGAATCTGCAAGCATTTGATGGATGCTTTCAGATTCTTCACTGTTATTCGGAATGACATTGATAAATGGCATTCTGAATAGGTTTTTGATATTATAATCTAGCTTGGATAGCTTTAGACTCTTCTTCGTATCCCGGTTTATTCAACAAAGCAAACATATTTTTCTTGTATGCTTCCACGCCCGGTTGGTTGAACGGATTTACTCCCAGCAAATAACCGCTGATACCACAAGCTTTTTCAAAGAAATAGATGATTTCTCCCAGGTAGTATTCATTCAGTTCGGGTACAATCAGTCGCATATTGGGTACACCACCGTCAACGTGTGCCAGCTGAGTACCTAGTTCTGCCATCTTGTTCACTTCGTCTACACGCTTTCCTGCCAAGAAATTCAAGCCATCCAAATTTTCGCTGTCCGAAGGAACTTGAAGCGTATGTTCCGGGTTTTCGATAGAGATAACTGTTTCGAAGATAGTACGTTCACCTTCCTGAATCCACTGTCCCATAGAATGGAGATCGGTAGAGAAGTCGACGGCAGACGGATAAATACCTTTACCATCCTTACCTTCGGATTCACCGTACAATTGTTTCCACCATTCGTTCATATAGTGCAGTTTGGGATTGAAGTTTACCAAAATCTCAATCTTCTTTCCGTCTTTATACAATTCATTGCGGGTGGCAGCATAAACAGCTGCAGGATTTTCGGCAAACGGAGTAGCCGGACCACATATTGTTTCCATCGTGCGTGCGCCTTCCACTAGTTTCTCAATGTCAAATCCTGCCACTGCGATAGGCAGCAAACCTACTGGAGTAAGGACAGAGAAACGACCGCCTACATTATCGGGGATAATGAAAGTCTGATATCCTTCCTTGTCGGCTGTAACACGTGCGGCACCCTTTTTGGCATCTGTAACGGCAACAATCACTTTCTTCGCCATTTCCTTGCCAAGCTGGTCTTCACACTGTTTTTTCAGTAAACGGAAAGCTAAGGCGGTTTCTGTAGTAGTACCAGACTTGGAAATATTAATTACACCGAACTTTTTGTCCTTCAAGTATGCAGTCAACTCGAACAAGTAATCTTCGCTGATATTGTGGCCTGCAAAAACGATGACGGGTCCGTCTTGTTTTGCTTTCAACCATTGGAAACTATTGGATAAAGCTTCTATTACGGCACGTGCTCCCAGATAGCTTCCACCGATACCTGCTACGACTACTACTTCACAGTTGTCGCGCAGAACCTGGGCAGTAGCTTTCAAGTCAGCCAAATGTTCGGCTGTTATAGACGATGGCAAATGCAACCAACCCAAGAAGTCATTACCTTTACCTGTACCGTTTTCCAATGTTTCCATGCAGGCTTTCACCTGAGGTTCGTAAGCAGCGATTGTTTCCTTAGAAACAAAACCGGCTACTTTGTCGATGTTTAAACTAATATTCTTCATTGTATCTGATATTTTATCTGAATGAATCAGTTAATAATTTAATCTCAATCATGGGCGAGATGCGCTCATATAAAATATTATAAACGGCATCTACGATAGGCATGTTCACGTGCAAGTGCTTGTTTAGCTCCTTGATACATTTCGTTCCGTAGTATCCTTCGGCAATCATTTCCATTTCTATCTGTGCGCTTTTTACGGAATAACCTTTACCAATCATGGTTCCGAATACGCGGTTCCGGCTGAAATTGGAGTAGGAGGTAACCAACAAGTCACCCAGATAAGCGGAATCATCAATAGAACGCTCTACGGGATGTACGGTATTCAGGAAGCGGTTCATCTCTTGAATGGCATTTGAAATCAATACAGCCTGAAAATTGTCGCCATATTTCAGACCGCTGCAAATTCCAGCGGCGATAGCATAAATATTCTTCAATACCGAAGCGTATTCTATACCTGCCACATCCGGGCTTACAGAAGTTTTTATGTAATGTCCGGCCAGCTGCCGAGCGAATATCTTCGCCTTGTCAATGTCTTTACATCCGATAGTCAGATAGGAAAGACGCTCCAAGGCTACTTCTTCTGCGTGGCACGGACCTGCAATGACGGCTATATTCTCTTCGGGAACACCGTATACCTGATGAAAATAATCGGAAACAATCAGGTTCTCGTCAGGGACGATACCCTTGATAGCAGTGACAATGAACTTGTCCTTTATTTTGGTTTTCAGCTTTTTCAGGTGGCTTTTCAGATAGGGAGAGGGGGTAACGAATATCAGGGTATCCGATTCCTTTACTATCTTGTTGATATCTGAAGAGAAGTTGATGTTCTTTATTTCAAAGCGCACACTTGTCAGATAAGCCGGATTATGTCCCAAACGTTTGAATTCTTCAATTCGGTCGTCGCGGCGCATATACCAGTTGATTGATTCAGCCTGAGCCAAGACTATTTTTGCAATAGCCGTGGCCCAGCTGCCACCACCCATTATCGCTATTTTACCGGGCAATTTCATGCTTATTATTTATGATGGATAATTGACAATTGGAATAATTCTCAATCTTTAAATTCTCAATTCTCAATTTTCGCAATCCATCCGGCAACTTCGTCCACCGTAGGATTGGTTAGTTCCAATTTATATTTTTTGTTGATTCCGCAAATGTCCATATGCAGCTTCTGCGGATTCACTTCTTTCATATCGCTCACCAGGTTATAGCCTGCTTTCTGAATGACAGGAACCCAGTCTTCTGAAATTCCCAGTTCCATAAATTTGGCAGGAGTGTCTTTCGGAGTAATCTTTTCGGGACGCATCTGGGGGAAGAACAATACTTCCTGAATGGTAGACTGTCCGGTCATCAGCATCGTCAGACGGTCCATACCGATTCCCATACCCGAAGTGGGGGGCATACCGTATTCCAGCGCACGGACGAAGTCTTTGTCAATAATCATAGCTTCATCATCTCCTTTTTCGCTCAGTTTCATTTGTTCTTCGAAACGTTCCAACTGGTCAATCGGGTCGTTCAATTCGGAGTATGCATTACACAGTTCCTTGCCGTTCACCATCAGCTCGAAACGCTCGGTCAAATCCGGATTGCTGCGGTGTATCTTTGTCAGCGGAGACATTTCTTTCGGATAGTCGGTGATGAAAGTCGGCTGGATGTAAGTACCTTCGCAGAATTCTCCGAAGATTTCATCGATCAGTTTGCCTTTGCCCATTGTGTCGTCAATCTCCATATTGAGTTTCTGGCAAACTTCTCGTATCTGTTCTTCGTTCATGCCTGTCAGATCATAGCCGGTGTGTTCCTTGATAGAGTCCAGCATGGTGACACGTTTGTACGGGGCTTTGAAGTCAATGATGTTGTCGCCTACTTTTACTTGAGTGGTGCCGTTTACATCCAGACAGATTTTTTCAATCATTTTTTCTGTAAATTCCATCATCCAGTTATAGTCCTTGTAGGCAACATATATTTCCATGCAGGTAAATTCAGGGTTGTGTGTGCGGTCCATTCCTTCGTTACGGAAGTTCTTACCTATTTCATACACTCCTTCGAAACCACCTACAATTAGTCTTTTCAGGTACAACTCACTGGCAATACGCATGTACAGCGGCATATCCAGTGCGTTGTGGTGAGTTATGAATGGACGTGCGGCTGCTCCGCCGGCAATGGATTGCAGAATCGGGGTTTCCACTTCCATATAACCTTTTGAGTTGAAATATTCGCGCATAGAGCTATATACTTTACTGCGCTTGATGAAGATATCTTTTATCTCTTCATTCACAGCAAGGTCAACATAACGTTGGCGATAACGCAGTTCAGGGTCTTCAAACTTGTCGTAAGCGACTCCGTCTTTGTATTTTACAATAGGAAGCGGTTTGATAGACTTGGACAGTACGGTCAGTTTTTTAGCGTGGATACTGATTTCACCCATTTGGGTTCTGAATACGAATCCTTCTATACCGATAAAGTCACCAAGGTCCAGCAGACGTTTGAACACAGTGTTGTACATTTCTTTGTTTTCATCCGGGCAGATGTCATCACGGGTGATATACACCTGGATACGGCTTTTTGAATCCTGTAATTCGATAAATGAAGCTTTACCCATCACACGGCGGCTCATCATACGTCCGGCTACCGATACTTTGCGAGGTTCCTCATCATCCTTGAACTCAGCTTTTATATCTGTAGAAAATGCATTGGTTACATACTCAGCTGCGGGGTATGGCTCGATGCCCATAGCGCGCAATTCATTCAGACTGTTTCGTCTGATAATCTCCTGTTCACTTAGTTCTAATACGTTCATCCTGTTAAAACATTAACTCAATTTGTTGGCAAAAATACGAAAGATTTTGCAAAGTACCTCATTAAGACGTGTTTTTATTTCGATAAAGCCTGTTCTTGAGCCAGTTCGCACACCATAGATATCATGAACAGCACTCCGATTGCACCGCAGGCAATAATCAGGGCGAGATTAATCATACGGGCACGGAAAAGGGTGGAAGTATGCAGATGGGAAGCTGTGTATTCTTTAAAGAACAGATAAAGGCCCGGTACAGCCGAACTTGCCAGCAGAAAATCTTCGGGAATATGGAAAAAGTAAGTTTTGGTGAAACCGATCAGTGCCCAGTGGCAGAGAAACATGACGAGAAAGATATTGACTCGTTTGGAAAATGCCAGCAGCAGTCCGATGGTGAAAACCGCTACCGAACAAGGCATTACAGGTGAGGTCATCATGGGAAAGTTCATCCCCCTTATAATGGAGAAGAGTGGATAGGCCAATGGCAACATACAAAGCAGGACGGCTAGTGCGGTATGTTTGTGAGTCCGGTCAAAAGGGGTGTAGTTTACTTTCAGGTCATAAATCCAGAAGATGGCCATGATTCCCCAAAATCCTGCCAAAGCACTGTTATAACTTCTTGGTTCACAATAAATCATGTAATACACGGAAGCTATCCATACATTCAAGAATATAAGATATAACTTCATCGCTACTTTTATTTTTTTTGTGGGGCTTTTGAATAGAGAACAGGTTAAAATAATGCCGATAAGGGTGATAATAACTTGATAAATCCAGGTACCCGCATTGTAATGAGTAATTGTATCCCAAAAAATATTCATCTTCTTGATAAGTTGGTAGTTATTTTGGGTGCCAAAATTACGAAAAAATGATGGAATAGCCTATCTTTGTAGCGAATATATAAAAATAAGAGAAGAACGATGAAGAAGTTTATGAGTCTGATGTTGCTGGTTTGCGCATGTTTGCTGAGTCAGCCGGTGAAGGCACAACAGGTTACTCCTGATAATGCCGGTTATATAGTAAAGGTAGGGGATATGGCTCCCGATTTTGAAATGGAACTGACAGACGGACAGAAAGTGAAACTCTCTGATTTGCGTGGCAAGGTGGTGATGCTTCAGTTCACTGCCAGTTGGTGTGGAGTTTGCCGAAAGGAGATGCCTTTTATTGAAAAAGATATCTGGTTGAAACATAAGGATAATAAAGCGTTTGCTCTCTTTGGAGTGGATCGGGACGAACCTTTGGAAACCGTAGTGGCTTTTGCCAAACGTACCGGCGTGACCTATCCGTTGGCTCTTGATCCGGGAGCTGATATTTTTGCCAGATATGCAGACCGTAAAGCGGGCATCACCCGTAATGTATTGATTGACAAAACGGGCAAGATTGTAATGCTGACCCGTTTGTACAATGAAGAAGAATTCTCTTCTTTGTGCAAGAAGATAGATGAAATGTTGGGAGAAAAATAACAGGTAATGAGAGGATCGGTACTATTTGTCACGTTTTTATTTTTTGTTCTATCACCGCTTCTGGCGAAGAAAAAGCCTCGTACCGGCAAAGAGGCATTATTTGGAAAGGAATATGCTACCTATCAGATTACATCCAATGAACTAAGCGGAGCTTGTTTTTATTTGGTGAGTGGTCACGGAGGTCCCGATCCTGGGGCCATCGGTATCTATCAGGGGCGTCAGTTGCATGAGGATGAGTATGCATACGATATTATTCTGCGGTTGGCACGTGAGTTGTTGTCACGAGGTGCGAAGGTGCATATTATCATTCAAGATAAGAAAGATGGTATTCGTGACGGTCATGTCCTGGCAAACAGTAAACGTGAAACTTGCATGGGAGATCCTATTCCCTTGAATCAGGTGGCTCGTTTGAAGCAACGTTGTGACTGGGTGAATAAACTGTATCGGAAAGATAAGAGCAGTTACAAACGAGCTGTATTTATTCATGTGGACAGTCGCAGTAAGGGACAGCAGACAGATGTGTTTTTTTATAACGCTCCTAAAAGTACGAAGGGTAGGCGGTTGGCCAATAACTTGCACCGTACCTTTGATAGGAAATATGACAAGCATCAGCCAAACCGTGGCTTTCGCGGAACGGTGAGTGAACGTAATTTGTATGTATTGCGTAATACGACTCCCGTAGCGGTGTTTTTGGAATTGGGAAATATTCGGAACAAGCGTGACCAACAACGGCTGGTTCTGAAGAATAACCGTCAGGCATTGGCAAATTGGATTGCGGAGGGAATAGTGAAAGACTATAAGCAAGGTAAATAAAATAGGGGCAACGGATGTGCTTTTGTTTTGCCAGCTTTGTGATGGTTGGGTGAGTTGTAATCGGCAGAATGTGACTGGTATTTGAGCTTGTGAAACGTCGAAATCAAGCCTTGCATATTAGAGTAGTGAAATAAAGAAAGGGAGTGACATTTTTTATCACTCCCTTTTCTTTTACTTGATTTCGATTTCCTCTTTCATGTCTATCTCCTCACCGTGAACATCGGTGAACCGATATTGCAGGAAGGCCAGACTTTGGTCTGGGATAATCTTTATTCCGAATCCGTATTTCATTTGCCATTTGCGCTTCAGGGAAACCAGACCCTGATTCACATATGCTGCGATGTACGGATGGATGTACAGCGTAAATCTCTTTATCTTCAATTTGTTGACCAGGTAGTCAATCTTACTCTCCAAAGTATCCGTAAAAAGGATGGATGGCTTTATGCTACCTTTCCCGAAGCAGGTGGGACAGGTTTCATTCGTGTTGACATCCATGGCAGGACGCACGCGTTGGCGGGTAATTTGCATCAATCCAAATTTACTGAGGGGCAGAATGTTATGTTTTGCTCTGTCTTTCTGCATGTTTTGGCACATACGTTCGTACAGTTTCTGCCGGTTCTCTGCTAGATTCATATCAATGAAGTCAACCACGATAATACCACCCATATCACGCAATCTTAACTGGCGTGCCAGTTCGTCGGCGGCACCCAGGTTTACATCCAGTGCGTTAGCCTCCTGCCCGTTGGCAGATTTGGAGCGGTTTCCACTATTGACATCCACTACATGAAGTGCTTCTGTGTGTTCAATAATCAGGTAAGCTCCACTTTTATACGAAATGGTTTTCCCGAAAGAGGATTTGATTTGTTTGGTAATACCGAAATTGTCGAATATGGGAAGCTGACCCTTGTACAGTTTTACGATTTCGGCTCGTTCAGGGGCGATAAGTGATACATAATCCTTAATCTCATGGAACACTGTTTCATCGTTCACATAGATGTTCTCATAAGACGGATTGAAAAGATCGCGCAACATGGCCACTGTGCGGCTGGTCTCTTCGTATACCAATGCCGGCAGTTTGGGAGCCTTCTGTACTTTAGTGATTGTTTCTTCCCAATGTTTCAGCAAGACTTTAAGCTCTGCATCAAGCTCGGCCACCCTTTTGCCTTCCGCTACGGTGCGTACAATCACTCCGAAGTTTTTCGGTTTGATGCTTTGCAATAACTGTTTCAGACGGGCGCGTTCTTCGCTCGATTTAATTTTTTGTGATACCGAAACCTTATCGTTGAAAGGGATTAATACCAAATAACGTCCGGCGAATGACAATTCGCAGGTTAGTCTGGGGCCCTTGGTCGAGATAGGTTCCTTTACAATCTGCACAATAACTTCCTGACCTTGTTGGAGGGTGGTTGAAACCGTCCCTTCCTTTTCAATATCAGGCAGCATAGTAGCTTTTGTGATGGGAAAAAGTTTTTTACGGTCGCTTAAAACTTGCTTCAGATACTTCTGATAAGAATGAAATTGAGGACCTAGGTCTAGATAATGAAGAAAAGCATCTTTTTCAAAGCCGACATCCACGAAACAGGCATTAAGGCCGGGCATTAGTTTCTTTACCCGTCCCAAATACATATTTCCCACATTGAAGGAAGCACTTCTCCCTTCTTTCTGAAATTCCACCAACGCTTTATCTTCAAGGAGTGCGATGGAAATCTCTTTGGGTTGTACGTCTACTACTAGTTCGCTTGTCACTTTTGTATTTTTAAATTGTTCACTTTTCTCATTAAACAAAGAACAAACCTGAAAGACTTTT
>UMAR01044255.1_pt1 | contig 15210 bp, 10 predicted proteins | sample 1963761 | NCBI WGS metagenome assembly UMAR01 (sample SAMEA4835921, study PRJEB28245) | human gut metagenome | biome: gut microbiome; material: fecal sample | place: Denmark | collected 2008 | reverse complement strand
GCCTTTTTCTGTCATTTTGACCATCCAGATCTTTTATGCTTCAAATAATGCTTCAAACTCTTCGCGTGTAATCTTTTCTTTTTCCAGAAGAAGTGCTGCACAGCGGTCAAGCACATCCCGATGCTCGGCAATGATTGTTTTTGCCTTCTCATAAGACTCATCAATGATACGCTTTACTTCCGCATCAATGGCAGAGGCAATTCCCTCACTGTAGCTGTGTGCATGTGCCAGATCACGTCCGATAAATACTTCATCGTCATCATCTTTGTAGCAGATCAAGCCGATATTTTCGGACATTCCATACCGTGTCACCATATCGCGCGCCATCTTGGTGGCCTGCTTGATATCCTGGGAGGCACCTGTGGTAATATCATCAAATACCAGTTCCTCTGCAACACGTCCTCCGAGATCTACCACGATCTCCTGTAGCATTCGTCCCCTGGAGTTAAACATCTCATCCTTCTCCGGAAGCGGCATGGTATAACCCGCAGCCCCGGCACCGGTTGGGATAATGGATACCGTATGCACCGGTCCCACATCCGGCAGAAGATGAAACAGAAGGGCATGCCCGGATTCATGATATGCTGTAATTTTCTTTTCTTTTTCGGAAATCACGCGGCTGTGTTTCTCCGCACCGATTCCGACTTTGATGAATGCTTTCTGGATATCTGCCTGCTGAATATATGCACGGCTTTCTTTTGCCGCAAGAATGGCAGCCTCATTCAGCAGATTCTCCAGATCTGCTCCTGTAAATCCCGCAGTCGTCTGTGCGATCTGTTTTAAATCAACGTCATCGCCCAGCGGCTTGTTCTTTGCATGAACCTGAAGGATTTCTTCACGGCCTGCCACATCCGGTCTTCCGACTACAATCTTTCGGTCAAAACGTCCCGGACGCATGATCGCCGGATCAAGAATATCCACACGGTTGGTTGCTGCCATCACGATAATTCCCTGATTAACACCAAATCCATCCATCTCAACAAGCATCTGGTTTAAAGTCTGTTCGCGCTCATCATGACCGCCTCCCATACCTGTACCACGGCGTCTGGCCACGGCATCAATCTCATCGATAAATACGATACACGGTGCATTTTTCTTAGCATCCTCAAACAGATCACGGACACGCGAAGCTCCGACACCGACAAACATTTCTACGAAATCGGAACCGGAAATACTAAAGAACGGTACTCCGGCCTCGCCTGCAACGGCTTTTGCCAGAAGTGTCTTACCGGTTCCCGGAGGTCCGACTAAGAGCACACCTTTCGGAATACGTGCACCAAGGTTTGTATACTTCTTTGGTGCACGCAGAAAGTCCACCAGTTCCTCAAGTTCTTCTTTTTCTTCTTTCAGACCGGCGACATTCTCAAATGTCATATGGTTATCTTCCTCGGTGGAAAGCTTTGCACGGCTTTTTCCAAAATTCATCATTTTGCCGCCGCTGTTGTTTGCTGCCGCATTGTTGCTCATAATCATAAACAGAATGAAGATGGCACCAAAAATAAGAAGATATGGCAGAAGTGTCATAATCCAGCTCTCTGACGGCACATCATCCACAACAAACTGGGTAAAATCCTTTTCTTTTAATTCTTTCTGGATCTCGTTCACATCTGAGGTATACATCCGTTCCGTAGAACCATCTTTCAGTTTGATATTCAGATAACCGGTCGGTACTTCACGGTTCTGCTCTACCCGGATACTGACAACCTTTTCCTCACTGATGGCTTTCCAGAGATTATTCTGTGTGAAATCACTGGTTGTACTGTTGTTGGTAAATGTATACCACAAAATAATCACAAGCAGGATCAGCATCGCATAGACACCAAATCCTCCAAATCGGGGTCTGTTCTTTGTATTCAATGTACTACTCTCCTTTTTTTAATCCGCATCTTCCACGAATCCGATATACGGAAGATTACGGTATCTCTGATCGTAATCAAGACCAAATCCGACTACGAACTTATCCGGTATCACAAATCCGGTATAATCCACCTGCAGGTTTTCTACCACCCGGCGATCCGGTTTATCCAGCAGCGTACAGATCGTAAGAGTTTTTGGATTACGACTCTCAAACAGCTGCATCAGCCGGCTTAATGTATTTCCGGAATCCACAATATCTTCCACAACGATCACGTTCTCTCCTTCAATCGACTGTTCCAGATCCTTCTTGATATTTACGACACCGGAAGAATGGGTCTGTGCTCCATAACTGGATGCTGATATAAAATCGATCGTCATTGGCAGCGCAATCCGCTTTGCAAGTTCTGTTGTGAAAAAGATAGATCCTTTCAGGATACAGACCAGATAAACCGACTCGCCTTTGAAACGTTCCGTGATCTGTGCGCCGATCTCTGCAATCCGCTGATTTAACTGTTCCTCGGTCAGATATACCGATATCTCATGTTTCTTACTGTAATCCATCCTCTTATCCTCCTTCAATGGCTGCTATTACTGGCAGTGATCTCCAACACCCATCGGGTTGCATCGGAAATCCCTGTGCCATATGCCATACGCCCTCCGACAATCCAGAAGATTTCATCCTCCCCGGCCAGAAGCAGCTGCTCATCTCTATGCGATGCCGGAATCTTTTCATTGACGAAATAATCCTCCAGCTTCTTGTGATGTCCTGCCGCATCCAGCACAAAATAGTCTCCTTTTCGGCGGTTACGTATAGCTAAACTATCTTTTATCTTATCATAATCAAACCATTTCGTATACATTTTTCGTGGAATTTTATCGGTATTCCCATCATACAGAAACTTTTTAAACGAAAATTTCCATTCACCGGCCAGCAGGTTTTCCGGCAGCCGGTCCGTATCTATCGGCAGACAGATCTTTTCCGTTTCCTTTCTTTTTCCCATGATTTCGATCACATTGTAAACTCTTGTGGCGGTCAGCCCATAGGGCAGTTTTACATATCTTCCGGTCTGTTTTTCCAGAAGGTCCGCCACTGCCTGCAAATGTGCCGCCGTAATATCTTTGCATGCCCCGGCAGCTTTCCAGACAGCTTTGCGGATCAGCCGCATCCGGACAGCCTGCGAAAGCTCTGCCAGCCCGTCCGTATCCAGTTTCACATTTTTCCTCTCCCCGGAAATAAATTTTTTCTCCAGGGAAACCGTCTCTTCTTCCAGATAATCTCTTACCTGCTGCAGCTGTTCCATCGCCGTCTGCATATGCTGTACCGCCTGCGGATTCATCTGTATCAGTTCCGGAAGCACCCTCTTTCGCATCCGGTTTCTGCTGTAGGACTCGTTGGCATTGGTACTGTCCATACAATATCCCTGCCCCCGCTCCTCCAGAAATTGTTCGATCTGTTCCCTGCTGCACTGCAAAAAGGGACGGATATAGATTTCCCCGTTTGTTCCTGTCCGCTGTGGACGCATCCCGCACAGTCCATCCAGTCCGCTTCCCCGGATCAGCTGAAACAGCATGGTCTCCGCATTGTCTTCCATATGATGCGCCAATGCGATCCGGACGTTTCTGTCCTGCCCGGCTACATCCGCAAACACCTGATATCGCAGAATTCGTGCCGCCTCTTCTTCTCCCAGATGATGTATTTTGGCATAACGTGGAACATCAACATTCCGGATATGACAGACAATCCCCCGTTGTTTACAGAGCTGTTCCACAAACACCGCATCATTTTTACTCTCTTCTCCACGAATTCCATGCTCCACGTGGATAACCTCAAGCGAAAAATTCATTTTCGTGGAAAGTTCATACAGAATCAGGCACAGACAGACAGAGTCCGCACCGCCGGACACTCCAACGAGTACCCTGCCTCCCTCCGGCACCATATTCCACTTTCTCATAAATTTTTCTACCTGTACGATCATTATTTCTCCCAGATTCCACTTACCACTATTGTCATATCATCCAGCGCATGTCCTCCTGTAAAAAGCATCACATGTTCCATCAGCTTTTCGGCAAAAGTACCTGCATTCTCTGTTTTTATCTCTTTTATCATTTCCGCGAGCTTTTCTTCCGGATTTTTCACATGTAGATATTCTAACACACCATCCGTAACCATGACAAGAAAATCCCCATGTGTGAGCTTTCTGTGGATGACATCCCCGGTACAGGACGCATCGACTCCCGCCGGAAGTGTGGACGCCCGCAGGCACTCCACCCGGTCTTTATGTTTCAGAAAAGATGCTGCTGCACCGATTTTGGTAATCGTCATCTGCCCACTGTACAGATCCAGATCCATAAAATCCAGTGTAGAGTAAGACTCACGATCTCCCTGCAGAACCATTGCCGAATTCATCATGCGGATAGCCGTCTCCTGAGGAAATCCTGCTTCCATAAATTTCTGCATCAGCTCTACCACCATATCGCTCTCCCGGAATGCAGACGGTCCGCTTCCCATACCATCGGAGACACATACATGATAATGCCCATTTTCCATCGAAAACAGAGAAAAGTTATCTCCACTGACACTCGATCCCTCTTCTTTTTCCGAGGCAACCCCGGATAATGCATAAAAGCAGGTATCTTCATACGCTGTAATCATAACCGGTTCCTGTGTCAGTATGGATCTGGTATCCTCTTTCAGCCGGACCGCCATGCCTGAAGCACGCTCAAGCGCTTTTCGATAATTTTTAACAGGAATTCCGCCTCCCCACTTACTTGCCACCAAAGCGGTCACCATGCGCCGCTTTTCTTTGTCCTCATAAACATGTATCTGTTTTACATCCAGTCCCCGTTCCCTTGTCTCAAACGCAATCTTTGCCAGCAGAACACGCTCTGTCCGGTCCATACACCGGATTCCCTGATCCCAGTCCTGCAAAGCATCTGCCATCGCATCCAGCTGATCCGCGATTACCTTGCGGTTCTCCTGCAGGCGGTGATACCATGCCTCATTGAGTTCCATACGGGAAAAAGCCCAGATTGCCTCTTCCACCATCCCGGAATAACGCGGACACTCTTCCATAAAATTCTGACTTAAAATTTCTTCTTTGGTACTGTGTTGTGCAACTGCCTGCAGCATCCGGCGGATTTTTATCCAGAAATCCGGTTTCTGCTGCTCTAAACACACGACACATCCATCGCAGTCCGCACACAGCTTTCCGGTAATCTCCTGGGCAAGAATATCCAGATGATCCTGCTGTTTTGGCTTTTGCCTGCCGTCCATCGCGGAAAATGCCACGGAAAGCTCGTCAACTGCCTCTGCAAATGCATGAATCCGTCCCTGAGGATCCATTCCAACCATCGTTTCCACGCCTTCCTCTTCCACCCGGTTCTTATGTCTCTCCCGGAAAATCTGACTGCCCATTCCGATTCCATAATGGAACAATACTGCCAGTGCAAACACGATCACACCTTCGCTGATGCCAAGGATCAATGCCTTTTTCTCCATATTCAGAATCAGAAGTCCCGATGTATTCATCGCGATCGTTGTAATTCCCGCAATCATTCCTGCCGTCCATCCGCTGCAGCGCCTGTTTGCCCATATATAAAACCGGATTGCGATTCCCAGTACAAAAAGAATAAACAGATATTTTACAATCGCAGCCACCGGCATGCACCAGCCCATTCCCACAACCAGTCCTATGTATAGCAGAAAATTTCTCTTTTTATCCAGACAGCATGCCGTGTAAAATGCCGGCACCACCGGATAATATCCCATGATACATAACATACTTGCCGCCAGCCCGAATACTGCATAGATCATTTTTCCGATCAGCGATCCTATCCCCATTGTTTTCCATTGTCCTGTACGCATGATACACCTCCAAAAAATTGTTTTCGAGGGACAAGTATACACAGACAATGACGCATATTCTGTCAGATTTTCTGTGGTTTTCAAAAAAGTTTTCGCTCAAATCTTCCATCAATGCATTAAAGAAAAAGAAGAACCTGTTCAAACAGATTCTTCTTTTCTACTTCTTTTCCTTGAAGATGATTTCATTCTTATAAGTCAGTCCAAGCTTGCTTTTTGCCACATCTTCAATATATTGTGAGGATTTCATATACGTCTCAAGATCATCTATCTCCGTAGATCTCTCGGTTTCTTCCTCATACTGCTGTTGTAATTCTTTTTCTTTTGCCGCATATTCCGCATCTTTTGAACGTATCCTGCAGATCTGAACCGTCATGACAACCAAAAATGCAAGCACAATGATCATGATTCCTGCAGTACCGCTTCCACGGCGACGCTTTTTAGTTTTTCTCATGTTCTTTCTCCGATTCTTCAGGCTTCTTTCTTTTACGAAGCTTATTTAACTTTATTGTAGTCATTTCCCGGAACTTTTTCAACCTCTTTTTCAGATAATGAATCTTTTCCGTCAGATACCGCATAACAAACCGACTGCAGAAACTGTAATAAATCCACGCTCCCAGAAGGCTTCCCAGGAGTACATAGCCCCGGATTTTTCCATTATTTACCTGACAGAGATGCAGAAAAAAACAAAGCGAAATAACCAGCCAGTATACCAGATCCTCTAAGGAAATCATAAAGATCCCATGCGGAAAAATTCTACGAACTACACGGATTCCGTCATATGCCGCAAATGCTATCATCCCAAACAGAAAAAAATGTACAAAAATCCTGCCCTCTTCCACTTAACCGAACCACTTTCCAAAGACACCCCGGCCAGGTGTTCCGGAATATTGAAGCATATCCACGGTTCCATCAATTTCCACTTCTTTTTTCTGCAGGTCCAGCCGGTTTACGTGAAGTTCTTTTCCCTTAATCGTCAACCGTCCGAGTTCTGTGTCAAGGATAATCTCATTTGCATCAAAATTTACAACATCCGTTACACCGGTAAAACTTCCGCTTTTCCGGTTCTGCAGGATCAGCTTATGCTGCCCTGTGCTGTTTGACTGTCCTCTTTCTTCCATACAAGCGCCCTCCTGTTAAAGAGTATGCGCCACACTTCTAGGATATGTATTCAAACAGATCTTTCGCCTGTTCTTTTTTGGTCGTATCCTGAATATCCGTAACACGCACTTTTACGGATTTCTGTCCAAACAGAATTTCTATTTCGTCTCCGACTTTTACATTGGTGGATGCCTTGGCAGGTTTTCCGTTTACCATAACACGTCCTGCATCACAGGCTTCATTGGCGACCGTTCTTCGCTTGATCAGGCGTGATACTTTTAAAAATTTATCTAATCTCATATTATTTCTCCTTATAACAGAAAAGAGAGCGTCCAATGACGCTCTCCCACATATTCCACCAGAATTAGTTCAGGGAATCCTTTAAAGCCTTACCTGCTTTAAACTTCGGTGCCTTAGAAGCTGGGATTGTGATTTCCTGCTTTGTCTGTGGGTTTCTTCCAACTCTTGCTGCTCTCTCAGAAACCTCGAAAGTACCGAATCCAACTAACTGGATCTTCTCACCCTTCTTCAGCTCCTCAGCAACAACATCTGTGAATGCCTTAACTGCTGCTTCAGCGTCTTTCTTTGAAATCTCTGCCTTCTCAGCTACTGCTGCAACTAACTCTGCTTTGTTCATGTTAAAATTCCTCCTATGGATTCCTATATTATATAATTCGAGTTCCTTCTCTCAAATTACTTACAAATCTATTTATACTTGTTTTCCATCCTTTTGTCAAGGAAAAATGCGATATTTTCGGGCTTTTGGGCACTTAAAAACAACCAAAATTCTGTCCGAAAAACCGTCATTTTGACACAAGCGAACTGGAGGATGTCATACTGGAAATCAGATCCTTGAGTGTATCAAGCTCTTCCTGCCGGTTCTTGTACTCGCTCTGACTGCTGCTTTCTGAACTGCTCTGACTGCTCCCCTGTGAGCTGCTCTGGCTGCTGCTTTCTGAGCTGCTCTGGCTGTTTCCTGTTTCACTGGAATCTTCATCCGCGAGATTGATAACAATTGTCGATTTCTCCGAGTTGACATATAAGTTCCGCTTCCAGGTATCATAATCCGAAGAATATACCGTAATTGTATGGCTTCCATAGGTTAATTTCACCGGCTTCTCATAGTCCGTTTCTTTTCCGTCAATTGACAGCACCGCATCTTTTGCATCGATGACAAACTGCACCTTTCCGTAAGACGGTCCTTCGCCTTTTAAGGTGTCAAGATCCACATTTGTAGTCTCGCCACGCGTAATCGTCACTTCCGTACTGCCTCCCCATCCGTCATTGGCTACGCGAAGTTCATAGGTTCCTTCCGGCACCTGAATCTCCATATCCGGTGTAATTTCCGCAAAAATCTTTGTTCCCAGCTGCAAAAAACTTTCTTCAAACAGTTTGGTGTTGGACAGTGCAAGCGTTCCCTGTGCGGTTGTCACACGCACCGCAAGAATGTTTTTATCCCTGCCGACAACGCTTAACGTATCCCCATCCGACAAATCCGTCATCTGGATTCTTTTATCTCCGGAAAACACAATCGTGTCATCCGTATAGCGATATTTTCCATCTCCGATCTTTAGCATGTCCAGATCCGGATTTACCGAAAACCGGGTGATATTGTCGTATACCCATGCCTGATCCGAAATCCGGGCTTCCGTGAGGATTCCTTCGCTGTCTACATCGCCGATGGTCACAAGCAGACCGGGTTCAAAACTTGTCACAGGTGTCCGGTTTCCGTATTTGTCATAAAAACGGGTGCCTGTTCCGTAATAATACCGGTATTCCATTCCATCCGCATACCGGTACAGCTGGAGACTTTCCTGAATCTGATCGACTGCGGTCAGCAGAAACTCTTCGGACTTTTCCGTTTCCGTGGAATTCTCCTGTGTTTCCTGTGTATTCCGGTCTGCGATGGAATGATGAAAATAGGTAACTCCGTCATCTGTCGTCTCCTCCTGCTGTCCACATGCCACAAGCAGACACAGCCAAAAAAGCAGACTCAAATATGTAATTGTTTTTTTAATTCTGTCTCTTCTCATATCCTTAGTATAGCTCATTCTTCACAGAAAAGAAAACAAATTTTCCAGAAAATGTTCCCTTGCCGGCTCCGCTGCAATCAGCCGGTTTAATTTTTCAATATCTCTGCCGGATACCCATGCTTTATGCGAGTTACTGTAGTGATTGGATACTTTCCAGAATTTCTCTGGAAACAGAAGCAGCACATGCAGCAGCTGTTTTTCTTCCTTGCACAATTTTCTCTGCTTTTCATAGGCTTCCAGAATATGTTTTCCCATGTCCGTACTCCAACTGTTTTTTTCCAGAATCTTACGCAGATAGTTTGCCAGATCCACCATCTGTTCTCCGTAAAACAGATTTTCATAATTTACGAGCCGGACCCCCTGTGCTGTACGAAGCATATTATGCTGGTTACAATCCCCGTGACAAAACCCCCTGGTTCTCCCCTGGTCTTTTCGCTCCTGCAGCATCCCGACCGCTTCTTTCGCCTGTGCGATATAATGCGTATACTGTTCCCAGAATGACCGCTCAAACTCGTTTCGGGTTTTTCTTGACTGCACAAAATTTTTTACCAGGATCAGTTCCCGGTAATGCCGGTAATAGAGCACTGCCGGTTCATTCTTTGTATTTTTCATAAAATCCGGAATTTCCGTAACACAGGATGAAACACAGCAATGAAACCCTGCCAGCGCCTGGGCACCGGCAGCTACATCTTTCTCCCGACCTGTCTGGCATTCATTTCCCTCTACCAGATCTTTCAGCCAGAAACGCATGCCACTTTCATCCGTTACCACACACTGCCCGTCTTTTGTCAGACTGACCTGTTCCACCGGATATCCCTTTTCCTGCATGCTGCATAATATTTCGCGCACAAATTTTGCGCGTTCTGCAGATCCCCGAAACGGTGCAAGTACTTTTTTCCCCTGATCCGTCTCACAGCAAAACACACCTCTGCCTTTCGTGATCTGTTTTATTTCTATGTCATATTGCTCCAACATTGCTTCCGGCTGATAATACAAAATGAAACCCCTCCCACATGACTTGAATCTATTTTCATCATATGGAAAGGGTGTCTTATTTATTCCTGTTTTGTCTGTTGCAATTGCAAAGCAAGTGCAAGCAGCGTCTCTTTATTATTCAGTTGCGGTTCATCAAGAACCTGTTCATACAGTGCCTGCAGCACTTCTCCCATTTCTTTGCCCGTTTTCATTCCCTGTGCAATCAGATCCCTGCCGTTTATGGCAAGATCCTTTTTCTGCACACACTGGTGTTCTTTTAATATCTCACGATAAGTTTCTTCGTAGGCATCAATATAGGAAAGCTTTTTCTGCCGCTCATACATGCTCTGCGCCAGTGTATCTGCACGCTTTACCGCAAACAGAGCCTCCATATTTTCCACTCCGATCCTGCTGATCGCACGGCGCACATTGCGCGGTGTCACGGCCGGACGGTCATCATGATAGCGCACGAGCAGGCATACGCGTTTTATTGTTTCGTTGTCAAACTTCAACCGCCGCAAAATAACCCGTGCCATTTCCGCACCTTCTGCCGGATGTCCTTTAAAATGATTCTGCCCTTTTTCATCTGTCGTTACACACACCGGTTTGGCCACATCATGAAGCAGCATGGTCAGGCGCAGAATCCGGTCCTGTTGGACTTCCTGCATGGCATGAATGGTATGTTCCCCCACACTGTAACAATGATGTTTCGTAATCTGCGGGGTTTCCATCATCCTGTCAAACTCCGGGAGAAATACTCTGGAAAGTCCCAGCTCATATACCGTACGCATCTCCTCCGGATGTGCAGAGGTGAGCAATTTCACCATTTCGGTCTGGATTCTCTCCGCACTGACTTTCTGTAAATTGTCTGCCAGATCTGCCACAGCCTGTCTGGTTTTCTCCTCAATGGAAAATCCAAGCTGTGCGGCAAAACGCACGGCGCGCAGCATACGCAGCGCATCCTCTCCAAACCGGTCATGCGGTATCCCCACACAACGGATCACGTGCCGTTTGAGATCCCCAATCCCGTCAAATGCATCCACCAGTCCTGCGGTATCATTATATGCCATGGCATTGATCGTAAAATCCCGGCGTTTTAAATCCTCTACCAGATTTCCCGTAAAAGTCACTGTCTTCGGATGTCTGGCATCTTCATATTCCCCATCGATCCGGTAAGTTGTCACTTCATACCCCGTATGATCCAGCATAACCGTAACGGTTCCATGTGCAATGCCCGTATCAATCGTATGGGAAAACAGCGATTTCACCACCTGCGGTTTCGCGGAAGTTGTAATGTCCCAGTCCTGTGGGCTGCGTCCTAAAAGTGTATCTCTGACACATCCACCCACGGCATAGGCATCATACCCCTCCTGCTGAAGTCTGTGTATAATTTGCTTTACGTGTTCTGGTAATTGAATTTTCATAAAAATGCGTAGTGTCCTTTTTCCCCTGTTTTGACTTTATATAAAATCTCATCTGCGCTACGGATTAATTCATTAATATCTTCCTCTTTTCTCACATCCCCTGCGCTTGCAATTCCGATGGAACAAGTAATCCGCGATTTTTCGGTCGTCGTGATCGCATGGCCGAGATAATTTTCAATCTGCCGCTGGAATCCCTGCGTGGAATTGATTTTCTCATAGATTCCTTTTGCAATCTGTTCAAGAATTTCCCGGTCATCGGTATTTAAGATCATAATAAATTCATCCCCGCCATATCTGGCGACAAATCCTCTTCCCTTTACCGCCTTGCGGAAAATCTTTGCCATTTCCTTTAAGATCAGATCCCCGACGTCATGTCCGAATGTATCATTATAATGCTTGAAATTGTCCAGATCAATAAACATCAACCCGACATGATGTGTCTTTTCTGACACACGGTAACACTCAATCATCTGCCGAATCTCTTCGTACATACCGGCACGGTTATAAATACCGGTAAGCATGTCCGTAACCGCAGCTTCCTGCAGCTTGCGGTTCATCATATAAATCTTGTCGTTTGCCTCCATGCGATTGATCGAATACTCCATCTCCCGAAAAAGCAGGGAATAGATTCTCAGGTCATCCTCGTTGAGCATGTAGCGTTCGATCGAACCATGCCAATTATCCTTCATGCGGACATATGTGATCAGAAGGCTGGTCAGCTTTCCGTTTTTGAGAAACGGTGCTGCCACAAACGAACATACATCATCTATTCCGAAATAACCGATCGTATCCTGATGTTCCAGAAAACTGTCGCTGATCTTTGATACCGCAAACCCCTGTGGATATTCCAGCATGGTATTTCCAATCGCCGCAATGTCCGCTTCCGTCATCTCACATTTGGTATCGTTATAAAGTACATGGGCACCATCTTCATGGTAACAGATATACAATGCACAATCCAGGCTGAAATGATTCATAAACGTATTGAACGCATTCTGTACCATACCCTCTACGTTGCTTCCGTTCACATCAATCAGTTTCTGCCATGTGGAAATAAACTCCATCTGTCTCCGGGACGTTGCATAATCCTGTAAAAGGCCTTCCTGTTTGATCAGGGCTTCAATTTCTTCCTCCCGCACGGCACACGTTTGCGGATGCTCTCCCAGATCAATTTCCTTCAGGAGATTCATGGGAAGCAGCCGTGCCGCCTGGGAATTAATCTCCTCATGCTGCAAAAGCGTTGCGCGTTCCATCTGGCAGCGCTCACTGCGCCCCATTTCCTCAAACAGCTTCATTCTCTCTTTCCGGAATAAACGATAACTGAAAAACTCATTTCCCTCTGCCTGAAGCAGGAAACGCTCTGCCTGTTCAAAACTGACCAGTACCTCTTCCTTCTTTCCATCCATGCGGTTAAGCATTGCCATGGAAAATGTGTATAGAAACATATCCTCATCACACTTGGCATAGTCATGGATGATTTCCTCGTTTTCATTTTCTTTTTCTTTCTCAATAATATAATTCAGGAACTGCCGGCAGTTAAGCAAGTAACGTTCACAGTTAAACCGGTCTTTCTGCATGATGCTCACAAGTGCTAAAAGACCATATAATTTTGACAGATTACATACACGCAGACTGTTAAGATGCAGTTTTTCTATTACCTTCATCGCCATCAGCAGATCATGTTCCGCCTTCGCATAGTTCTCCTGCATAATATAATTCAGTGCACGGTTGTAAAACACTTCCGCAATATCCTCCGGAAGACGCAAATGGTAAAACACCTCAATGGCACGGTTATAATAATGCTCCGCAAGCCGGTTTTTTCCCATGGCACTCAGATTATATCCGATGCCGGACAGAATTCTGCCCTCATAAACATCATCCCTTGATTTCATGAACTGGTATGTACGCACGGAATACAGCATGGCAATCTCATTCATACCATTCGTTGATGCAAGCATAATGTTTTTCTGATATGCATCATATACCAGCTGCTCATTTCCAATCTCTTTTGCCAGTGCCACCCCTTTACTGAAATATAAAAGAGATGCCTCGGAACGGTAGGCCCTTGCAACCATCTCCGGCCGATTATCATATGCATAAATATAAATATGTGCCAGATGATTCCGGTAATTGTTCTGCATCAGCTTTTCAATCAGCCCTTCATGAATCGGGATATCCTGTATACAGAAAAAAATATTGTACCAGCCGGACATACGCGCCATAACAGACAAGAGTTCCGCCTTGAATATCTGTTTCTCATTCCCACTTTTTTGTGCTTCCTCCCGGGCATACTGTGCATACATTTCCGCCTGTTGCAGTTTGCCCTGATACATCAGGCACGTTCCCTTTAAAAAGGAACATTCACTGCGGTAAAACAGATCTTTCCGAACGGATGGCAGACGCATTGCTGAATCAACCATCTCCAGTGCCTTAGAAAGCTCTGCACGCAAAATAGCGGTACGGGTATACAATAGATAAAATTCCCGCAGGGTTATATCATCCACAAAAATATCTTCAAATTTAAGTTTATATTCAAGTTTCTGCAAGTACCATTTTGCCTGGTCACAATCCAGAAACGTAATGATTGTCTCTACCTTTGCAAGCATGTGGCTGTAATTTTTCTCTTCTGCCACATCCTCCGCATTCTCCCGGTTTCTGTGTTTCCCGGAACTTCCAATATGATAAATCTGGCTGCTGTCTTCAAGTTTTTCCACGATTGCATCCCACATGTTGACGGCCATATCCAGCCGCGGCTGCATTTCGTTTACTCCAAGCACAATCCCGATTTCCGTACACGGTTCTGTCAGCAGCCGGTAAATAAGTTCCATGGAACTGCGTCCTGCCAGCTGGAAACGGTTAATTACAATCATAATCGGCCGGTATTCCGTGAGTTTTTTCAGCATGGCAACGATGGCTTCTGTCATGCGCCGCTGCTCATATTCCACTTCATTTAACAGCACCCCTTCTTCCCTTTTGCAGATACCATCTTCATAGTACCCTAAAAACAAAGACCGGTGCAGTTCATAAGTTCCGCATTCGCGCAAAAAAGCTTCAAAATCTCCCTTTACAAATTTGCGGAACATGTCACAGATAATGTCCAGAAAAGGCGCATATGCCCCGGACAATGTCTCATATCGCAGTTCACAACAGGCAAAAAAAACGTTATCGTCTTCCTGATAACGTTTTTTATTCTCCAGCCCGGACACAGAAAAGTCATTGTTATAGCTTGCCATAACAATGTTCTTTTCTGCGGTTCCGATTCTGTGATATACCTGTTCTATAACACCATTAAAATACTTTTCAATCATGGCTCCAACCCCCTATTTGAAATCCATAATCCCGGCTGATTTTTAATATGCCTTGCCCCAATATACCAGCTTATGTGCCGGTTTTCCACAGCATACACAAACATCTGAAATCTGTTCCTGATCATTAAACGGCATACAGCGTGAGGTTACTGCCAGATCTTCTTTGATCTTGTCCTCACATGCCTGATCTCCGCACCACATACCACGGATGAATCCCGGTTTATTTTCTGCAATATCCTTAAATTCTTCGTAATTATGTGCATCCCAGATATGTGCATCACGATGTGCCTTTGCACGCGCAAACATATCTTTCTGAACGGTCTCTAACAGTTCCGGAATCTTTGTCTCGATCTCATCCAGGGAAACCTCAATTTTCTCTCTGGTATCTCTGCGGACAACCACACATTTATTTGCCGCAATATCTTTCGGTCCCAGTTCCACACGAAGCGGAATTCCACGCATCTCCTGCTCAGAGAATTTCCATCCCGGACTCTTATCGGAATCGTCCAGTTTTGCACGGCAGACTTTTCCCAGACGCTCACGCACTTCGTTTGCCTTATCCAATACGCCATCCTTCTGCATCTGGATCGGGATAACCATTACCTGTGTCGGTGCTACCTTAGGTGGCAGAACCAGACCATCATTGTCGC
>UMAR01044098.1_pt1 | contig 15387 bp, 10 predicted proteins | sample 1963761 | NCBI WGS metagenome assembly UMAR01 (sample SAMEA4835921, study PRJEB28245) | human gut metagenome | biome: gut microbiome; material: fecal sample | place: Denmark | collected 2008 | reverse complement strand
CGCCGTGTGGCGGTGGGGCAGAGTGTCGGTTCCGGTGTTATTTTTGATAAGAAGGGATATATTGTTACGAATAATCATGTCGTGTCAGGCAGCAAAGAAGTTAATGTTTCTCTTTCCAATGGACAGACTGTCCCCGGCAAAGTAGTGGGAACCGATGCGTCTACTGATTTGGCGGTGGTAAAAATTGATAGCAGCGATAGCTTGCCTGTGGCGGTCCTTGGTGATTCTGACGCACTTCAGATAGGGGAAACTGCGATTGCTATAGGGAATCCCCTCGGTCTTGAATTTCAAGGGACAGTTACGGTTGGTGTTATCAGTGCATTAAACAGGTCGCTTGACGATATTGATCAGCGTTTTAAATTAATTCAGACTGATGCGGCCATCAATCCGGGAAATTCCGGTGGTGCTCTTGTGACGGCAGATGGGAAAGTCGTAGGAATTAACAGTGCGAAAATATCCAAGGAAGGCATTGAGGGAATGGGGTTTTCTATTCCTATTAATCAGGCGAAGGGAATTATTGAACAGCTTATTGCCAATGGCAAGGTGGTCAGAGCATATTTGGGAGTTTATGCGGCGGATAAGGATATTGCAGCCCGCTATGGATATCAATGGGATCATGACTCGGGAGTTCTTGTCATGAAAGTGGCGAAGAACAGTCCTCTGAGTTTGACTGATGTCCATATAGGGGATTATATTTTATCTATTGATGGCAAAACGGTCAATACCGTAAAAGAAATGAGGGAAATTATTGATGCTCATAGACCTGGAGACAAGATTTCCCTGGTGTATGAACATAATGGCAGAAGCGAAACAACGGAAATTCTTTTGTCATCGGTATCTGAAAGTGGTCAGTAATGAGATTCTCGATCCGGGCTATTGGAAAGATAAAAGAGAAATGGATGCGGGAGGGTATTGAAGAATACTCTAAACGTCTGAAGCCTGTGGCAAAAGTGGATGTTTTAGAGAGTGATGAAGAAAAGATGCCGGAAAATCCTTCTGCGGCTGTAAAGGGAAAGGTGCTGGAAAAAGAGGGAGAAAAGCTTCTGAGATCAATTCAAGACTCAGGTTGTGTGGTGCTGCTGGACATGAATGGGAAGAAAGTTTCTTCTGAAGAATTGGCCGCATGGATCGCGCAAAAGACCATCATGGGTACGAGCCATTTTTATTTCATAATTGGTGGTCCCTATGGTAATGGGAAAAATATCCAAGCGCGTGCTGATCTTAAGTTATCAATGGGGCCGATGACTTTTACACATCAGATGGCGAGATTGATACTGTTTGAACAGCTTTATCGTGCTGTAAAAATTAATCATCATGAGCCATACCATTTGTAAAAAATTTAAAGTTTATTTGCGGAGTTTGATAAAATTGTTTAAGATATAAAAAGAAGGTTTTTCTTCTATACAAATTCAAATTATGTCAGGAGGGATAATCATGGGGGAAAAAATAATCAAAGCAAAAGATTTTATGACCAAGTATGTGTTTAGCATTCCACCTGACGTAACTGTTCATGAATTGGTAAAATTATTTGTTACTCATCCGGTGAGTGCTGTCCCTGTGGTTGGTGACGACAATGAGTTGCTGGGAATTGTTTCAGAAGGTGATCTTCTTTATAAAAAAGTGAAACCTAAGGTGCCGGCATATTTGGATATTTTAGGTGCAAATATCTATTATTGCGGATTCGGCAGGTATGAAAGATCTTTCAGAAAGCTTTTGGCGACACAGGCTGCGGATTTGATGACAAAGGATGTTCGCTGTGTGACACCGGAAACAGATATGGAAACAATCATGAACCTTATGATTGACGAACATTTGAAAACAGTACCGGTTGTCGAAAAGCCCAACCGGCTTGTAGGAATTATTACACGGCATGATATACTGGGTGCTATTGCGGCAACTGAATTGGAAGAAAAGATGGCAGAAAACCATAAAAGTACAGAAGAATAGGGAGTGATAAAGGGCGGTATGGTGGCTGCCCTTTATTTTTCTTTTATGATGAAAGCCGATTTATCAGGTTCCTTGAAAAGATTTTTGAATTTTGCTATGATACGAATGATTTTTACCTTATAATAAAATCGAAATAATAAAATCGAAGTAAACCATGGCTTTTTATAAATGATGGAGTGATTTTTTTGGAAAAATTGATTATTCATGGAGGACATTCTCTGCGCGGCACTGTGCGTGTATCCAGTGCTAAAAATGCGATTTTGCCTATTATCGTGGCGACATTACTTCCTGTTACACCGGCGACTATTGTAGATGCCCCTCATTTGGATGATGTTTCCACGATTTGCAGCGTCCTTGAATCTTTGGGTGTGAAAGTAACTCATGGAGAGGGGCGTATTACATTTGATGCGGTTGAAGTAAATAAAACAGAAGCTTCTTATGAACTGATGAGCCGTATGAGGGCGTCTTTCCTTGTCATGGGTCCCCTTCTTGCGAAGATGGGGCATGCGAGGATTGCCCTTCCCGGTGGCTGTATGATAGGAAGCCGCCCGATTGACCTGCATCTAAAAGCTTTTGAGGCTATGGGAGCTGAAATTCATGTAGGAAACGGATATGTGGAAGGATGGGCACCCGGCGGATTAAAGGGAAATACCATTTATCTGGATTTTCCCAGTGTAGGTGCCACGGAAAATATATTGATGGCAGCTGTAACAGCAAAGGGACGCACCATTATTGAAAATGCAGCAGAAGAACCGGAAATTGTTGATCTTGTTACATTTCTTAATGGAATGGGTGCAAATATTAAAGGCGCAGGTACGAATGTAATCCGCATTGAAGGTGTGAAAGAGCTGTATGGCGTAGACCATACGGTTATTCCTGACCGTATTGAGGCGGGAACCTTTATGATCGCAGCGGCAATGGTCGGTGGTGATGTATTGATTTCCAATGTACTTACAGAACATTTAAAACCACTGCTTGCGAAGTTAAATGAGGCGGGAGTAAAAGTGGTCAAAGATATTGACAGTGTCCGGGTCATTAGTGATGGTAAGATACGTTCCACTGATATTAAGACATTGCCTTATCCGGGGTTTCCCACGGATTTGCAGGCGCAATTTATGGCGCTGATGACCATTGGTGATGGTTTAAGCCGTGTAACGGAAACTGTTTTTGAAAACAGATTTATGCATGTAGGTGAATTGCAGCGTATGGGTGCTTCCATACAGGTAGAAGGCCGTACGGCCAGCATCAGAGGGGTACCGTTTCTGCGGGGGGCTTTTGTGAGAGCCACAGATCTTCGCGCCGGAGCAGCGCTGACTTTGGCCGGCTTGGCGGCGCATGGGCAGACCGAGATTGGGGAACTTCACCATATCGATCGCGGCTATGATCGTCTTGTGGAGAAATTACAGGGGTTAGGAGCTGACATTGTCCGTGTCACCGAAGACTAAACGGGAGAGAAGTAAAAATACATATCTTCAACGTTCCCTTTTGCTTGATTGGGTAGGTGCTTTTGGCGCGGAAGATATAGGTATTGATTTAGGGACATCCAATGCAGTTATTTATGTAAAAAATAAAGGTCTTGTGTTTCCTGAAGCTGCTGTAGTGGCAAAGAATGAAAATACTAAAAAGATATTCGCTTATGGTGTTCGCGCGGGAGAAATGGAAGGCCGTCTTCCTAAGGGGCTCCAGCTTATACGCCCGCTTAAAACCAGCGCAATCATTGATTATAACAGTGCAGCATATCTGATGAACGCTCTGATTAACCAGTCCTATCTGAAAGGTATATTTTTCCACCCGCGTTTACTGATGTGCGTGCCGGTGGGGATTTCAAAGGTACAGCGCAGGGCTCTTCTTGAAGCGGCTGTAGCTGTAGGAGCGAGAAAAACAGTACTTATTGATCAGCCGATTGCAGCAGTTATGGGGCTTGGTTTAAAATTAGATCGTATGCAAGGTGTGCTCATTGTAGATATTGGCGGCGGATCGACAAAAATTTCTGTCGTATCCAGGCATGGTGTAGTAAATAGCCATTTTTCTACAGAATCGGGAATGCTTATGGATGAAGCTATTATGAATGTGATTTTGGAAAAATACCATATTCGTATTGGACGTAAAGCGGCAGAAACATTAAAAATGGCTCTTGGCGTGGAATGGGATTTAAATCGCGATACCCGTATATGTGAAGTCTGCGGTATCTCAACAATTACAGAACTTCCTGTGAAAATTGCTGTAACAGGGGAGATCGTTGCCCAGGCGCTGAATCCGATTTTATACAGGATATTTTCAGGTATTACTTCTGTGATACAAATGACACCGCCGGCAATCCTGGGAGATATCCGGGAACATGGGATTGTATTGATCGGTGGTGTAGCGCAGCTGAAAGGATTAAAAGAGCTCGTATTGAAAGTAACAGACATGAAAGCACATGTGGCGGATCATCCTTCTTATGTAAATGCAGTAGGCGCAGGATCTGCCTTGGAGTATATGGATTATTTTCGTGATTCATTGCAGGATTTGCATTAACAGCAGGAAAGAACTGTCTTGGGATGGTTCTTTTTCTTTAATTCGTAAAGAATACTTTCTTTTGAGTGTGAAATTACTTATAAAATGTTAAAATAAAAAGTAGTTTTTATAAAAGTGAGGCTATTATGAAAAATTCAACAAAAATAGGAATGGCGATTATTGCCGCTGCGAGTATCTTAGGTGCTGCATATGTATACGCTTTTACCGGGGTGGTAGAAGAAAAAGCAATTATGGCGGGAACAGTTGTATCCGTCGTCGAACCGGGAACTGCCGTAAAAGAAGGCGATGTGTTGGTAACAGTAACTTCTTTGGCCGGAGCGGTACCTGCATCTCGGGCTGCTGCTGATGGTGTCGTTAAAGAAGTCAAAGTGGTTAAAGGACAAAGCCTGAATAAGCAGGATGTCGTGGCAGTTATTGAATATCGCTGATTATCTTAGGAGAATTTAAAATGTCCGGTTTTAGAATAAAATACAAAGTACTGGCTATATCAGTATGTCTGGTGTTTGCAGGTTGGGCAGCTGTTTCAGCAGAAGAATTTCTTCCTGTTTCCGAAGTGCGTGAAGGGATGCATGGATATGCAAAAACGGTCGTTCATGGAACACAAGTAGAGACATTTGATGTTGATGTGCTTGGTGTAATGAAGCAGAAAGGCGCCACGGGCGGGGATCTTATCCTTGTAAAAGTATCGGGGGATCTGATTGATAAGACGGAAGGGATTGCTCAGGGAATGAGCGGAAGTCCGGTTTATATTAATGGAAAACTTTTGGGGGCCATTGCGTATGGATTCCCGCAGTCGGGGGGACGTATCGGTATGGTGACTCCTATTTCAGATATGCTTGAGCTTTGGCTTACCGATAATAAGAAGTCCGCTTATATACCAAGGCCGTCTTCTGATCTAATCCCTATTGATACGCCGCTTATGGCATCGGGATATAGTGCGGGAGGCATGGAATATCTGTCTGATAAGATGCAGGATTTCCATATGATTCCTTTTTCGGCCGTCTCCGTGGATCAGGATACCGTTGCAAGACCGCTTGAGGCGGGTGGTGCAGTGGCGGCTTCTTTGGTGACAGGAGATTTGAAATTAGGGGCGATTGGAACGGTTACTTATGTAGATGGAAACCAAATGCTTGCTTTTGGGCATCCTTTCATGAGCCGGGGAAATACCGGTTATTTCATGCATAATTCTTACATATTTACTGTAATTCCAAGCAAGAATATTCCCTTTAAATTGGGATCTGTAGGCGCAGAAATTGGTACAGTAAATCAGGACCGTGGCGCAGGAATCGGTGGAATCAGCGGAACATCTCCGGATTTTGTGGCACTTCATGCGTTCGTAAAAGACAAAGATACGGGTGTGGAAAAAGATTTAAATGTTCGGATGATACAAAATGAATCCTTGCTGCCTACGCTTTCTGCTACATCTGTTTATAATGCAATCAGCACGGCCATGGATCGCCGCGGACAGGGGACGGTGAAGTTTACTTATACTTTGCACCCTAAAGACATGAAGCAAAAACCGTTTACCCGGACAAACATGTACTGGTCTTCTACCGATATTGCAGAACGAAGTGTGGATGAGATTTATCAGATAGTGAAACTTTTGGAGCAAAACCGGTTTGAAAGTTATGCTCTTAGAAATATTTCCATGGATATGGAAGTGACGCAGGAAAGGAATACAGCAAAAATCCTTGATGCATCCGCATCACCTGTTGTGGTAAGTCCGGGAGACACAATTTATGTCCGTGCTCGTCTCCAGCCTTGGCGCGGAGAGGTCTTTTATAAAGATTTGTCTTTTGATGTGCCTGAAGATCAGCCGCTTGGGAATATGGTGCTGGAAGTACGTGGTGGAGGTGTTGTACCATTACCGTACCTGCTCCAGCAGCAGAAATACAATCTAACGAAAGAAATATTAAGCCGTCTCCGCAGCTATAAGAATTTTGATGATCTTCACGGAAAACTGATGAAAGAAGATCAGAACAACCAGGTTGTGGTAGAAATCATTGATCCGGATGTCAGCATGGTTTCGAAAGAGGAAGATGGTAAAGTGAAAGCGGAAATTCAAAACAAACCGGCGGGCAAAGATCCGGTAGATTTAAAAAAGAAAGAAGGCGGAACCGGCCTTGATACTGATAAAGAATCACCCAAAAGCCGTGTGGATACGGACTATGTTATTTATGGTGATGGGCAATTTACGTTCAAGGTGATGAATCCATCGGACAGGGATACTGCTTTGAAAAAATTGGCTAAATCAAATAAAAAACTTTCTGCCAAAATGACGACGGAGGAAAAGAAATTGATTGACGGTGAAAAAACAGATGAGAATACTGATAAAAATAAATCGGAAAAATCATCACCGGGGCCTAAAGATAACGGGAATAAGGGGAAAAAATAAAAATGACGTATAGTCAAAAATATTGTATCAAACTATATTTTGAGGTATTATATTAGGGATTCCTGTAGGTTTAGGAGAAAGAGGTGTTACGGTGGGATTTTTTGAACTGCTTGGCAGCAAGACCATTGGTCTGTTCCATCAGCTTGGCGCCGTAATATTGCTCCTGAATTCCTCATGTAAGGAGTTAAATCATCTGCGTTTTAGGGAAACGATTAAGCAGTGTCTTGATTTGGGGGTACTGTCATTTCTCATTGTAGCGTTGACCCTTTTATTTACGGGGATGGTTCTTTCTGTGCAGATTGCGGGAGAACTGACAAAATATGGCGCCGGGTTTACTGTCGGTGCAATTGTAGCTATCGGAATGGGGCGCGAATTGGGGCCGGTGCTTTGCGGAGTTGTTTTGGCGGGGCGCGTAGGTGCTGCTATTACGGCAGAAATTGGGACGATGCGCGTGACTGAGCAAATTGATGCTCTTCGATGCATGGCGGTCAGCCCTGTCGGCTATCTTGTCCTTCCACGGCTACTCTCATGTATGGCGATGCTGCCGATTTTGACAGTATTCGGTGTTTCTATTGGTGTTTTTGGCGGTATGATTGTAGCATCGTTGACTCATGGAGTTTCTTCTTATGTTTTTATCCATTCCATTGAAGTCTTTTGTATACCTTCCGATCTTTATATCGGCGTGATGAAATCTGTCGTATTTGGGATGATTGTAGCACTTGTCGGATGTGATCGCGGAATGACCTGTGAAGCAGGGGCGGAAGGTGTCGGGAGGGCGACAACCCAGTCTGTTGTATATTCTATAATTATGATTTTTGCGGCTAATTATCTTCTGTCTTCTATTTTATTTTGAGGATATCTATGATTGAAGTAGAACATATATGCCTTTCTTTTGGGAAAAGGAAAATATTGAAAGACGTTAATTTAACGGTTTATGATGGGGAAACCATGGTAATCCTCGGCGCTTCAGGATCCGGAAAATCAACTCTCCTGAAGTTGATTATAGGGCTTTTGAAACCTGATTCCGGTTCTATCAAAGTCAATGGGAAAGAGATATCGTCATTGACAGAACGGGAAATGAATGAGGAACGGCGCCGTATGGGAATGGTATTTCAATATTCAGCTCTTTTTGATTCGATGAATGTAAAGGAAAATGTAGCTTTTGGTCTTCGGCAGCACACCGATTTATCAGAAGAAGAAATAGAGAATATCACGGAAGGAAAACTGCATTTAGTAGGCTTAGATGATGTTGGTGATTTAATGCCTGCCGATTTGTCCGGCGGTATGAAAAAGCGTGTGAGTCTGGCCAGAGCCATTGCACTAAATCCCCAAATTATTTTATATGATGAGCCTACGGCAGGATTGGATCCGATTCGTGCGACCGATATTAGTCTGTTGATTAAACAAATGCAAAAAGAAATGAAGGTCACCAGCATTGTGGTGACTCACGATCTGAAATCAGCGGAAATGGTTGCTGATAGAATGGCTTTTCTTTATAAAGGTTCCTTTTTAGCTGTCGGTACGGCAGAAGCATTAGCATCCTCGAGGGATTACAGAGTTAAACAGTTTATGAATGGATTGCCTTCAGAACAATACACGGTAAGGGCGGGTGAATTTAGTTGAAATGGTCACAAGAAGCGAAAGTAGGAGTATTTTCCTTTATCGGAATTTTACTTTTTTCCGTGATTATAATTCAGCTAAGCAGTGCTGTTTTGTTTGGCAAAAGCGGATTTCATGTAACAGCATATTTTCGGGAAGCAGAAGGGATCGAGCCGGGAAACCCTATTCATTATGCCGGTGTTGATGTGGGCATGGTAGATCATATTTCTATCGAAAATGGAGAAGCTGTGCTTGTTCTTCGGTTTTATGATGACGTAAAAGTCCCAAAGGATGCGAATTTTTCTATCCAAACCAGCAGTGTGATGGGCGGACGGTTTGTCAAAGTCGTTGGTGGACATCAGGATCGGGGATACTTGCGTGAGGGGATGACTGTACAGGGGCAGGCTGCGCCGGGGATTGATGCAGCAATGGACAAAATGGATAAACTCATGGCTTCTGCGCAGGTGATGCTTGACGGAATCAATACAATTGTAGGCGATCCGGCGGCTCAAAAAAATGTCAAGAGAAGCTTAAACAACTTTGACGCTATTTCTGAAAATCTTACTATATTGACAGCGCAGGGGATACAAATTGCCAATCAGATACAGGGTGTCACGTCGCAGATGAATTCTATGCTATACCAGCTGAATGGTGATGGAAAAACAGTGGCGGATGCAAGAAAGATCATGGATAATTTGGCAGTTGCTTCAGAAAATGCCAGATTAATTTCCGGTGATGCAAAAAATGTTTCTGACAAATTAAACAATCTTATGGCAGGCGGCAGTTTGTCTGTGTCGGGCGAATTATTATATAATACGAAAAGAGAAGATTTTTCTCCCAATGTATCGCTTCGTATCGGCAGAGATTCCCCTTTAATTCTTGGTGTTGAGTCTTTTGGCAACGACAGCGTATATAATGTACAGTATGGGCAGAAAAAGGGAAAATTCGATATCCGGGGCGGGATTATCCGTAATAAATTGGGTATCGGGGCTTCCTATAAAAAAGATAAGTGGAAATTTGATGCAGATATCTTTGATCCGAATGATTTAACTGTCAGGCTGCGGGGGGCTTATGAAGCATATCCTGGCATTTATGCGGTGGGGCAATCAATATTCCCTCATGGTCGTCATGGCGGAGGTGAGTATATCGGATTAGGCTATGCGTATTAAAAAATGATTTTGGAAAGGGCGAAGAGAAATATGAACAAGCAGAAGAGTGTAATTTTATCAATAGCGTTATTGTCAGCTTTATCAGCAGGTATTACTGCAGATGCGAGGGAGGGCCTTCGTTTGTCGACTGACCCGAAACTGACAGAAAAGGCGATTGAAGCCCAAATGAAACAGAGTGTTTCTGCAAAAGAAGTAAATTTTGACAATATGCTTTTGCAGAAAAATTTAAATGATATGATGCCTAAGGGAAAGGTAAAGGTAGAACCATCTAATATAGATATAGATTTAAAGGGTGCAGTTTCTACGGCCATTCAAAATAATCGTGATATCCGGTTGGCAGAATTGTCTTTGGAACAGGCGGAAACTGCAGTCAGCCAGGCGGCAGCGGCTAAAAACCCATCATTATCTTATAAATGGGCAAGAAACCAGGTGAAAGCGGGCTCTGCTAATAGTGCAGGATTTTACGGTGCAAATCATGGATATAATCAGGGGTTGACGTTATCTTGGCCGATTTGGACAGGGGGAGCCGTAGAAGGCGCGATTGATGCAGCCCGTTATGCAGAAGATGTGGCTCATATAAACGTTTACCAAACGGAAGCTGCAACAAAGCTTGCAGCGGCTAAGGCATATTACCAGTATTTAGAAATGATTAAACTGGCGGATGTAGCTATGGAATCGGTTACAAACCTTGATAGGCACCTGACTAATGTAAAACAGCAGTATGATGCGGGGGTTGTGGCAAAGCTGGATGTTCTCTCGTCAAATGTTTCTCTTGCAAATGCAAAACAGAACAGTATTGCAGCGGCAAACTCTCGTGATATAGCGGAAGCGAATTTGAATAATATAATGCGCCTTCCTATGAATACGAAATTAAACCCAATTGATAAAGATTTTCCGGAACCAACTTTTGATATTACGTTGGAACAAGCTATTGCCATGGGGCAAAAGTACAGATGGGAACTGATTAAAGCAGATTATAATGTCCGTATTGCCAAGGAACAGGTTCGTATTGCAAAGGCGGGATACATGCCCACAGTCGCTGTAGGGGGCGGTTATTCTTGGAACACAGCCGGTCTTGGCGGTTTGGATAAAGATGATTGGACTGTTACAGGAACGGTGAGCTGGAGTATTTGGGATGGTGGTACGACTGATGCAAAAATTAAGAGTGCATCTTCCGGCTTGAAGTCTGCAGAAGAAACCTTATTAAAGGCAAGAGAATCGATAGAGCTTGAAATCAGACAGGATTATTTAAACATTTTATCTGCTAGGGAGCAGATCCGTGCGACAGAAGCTGCTGTAGAACAGGCGGAAGAGGCGTACAAGATTGCGACGGTCCGGTATCGTTCAGGTGTCGGAATCAACTTGGATGTTCTTGATGCCCAGTTTGCTTTAAATAAGGCGAGGACAAATCATATTACCGCATTATATAATTACAATGTCGGTTTGGCTACGCTTGAAAATGCCATGGGGATTCCGGCAGTTATCCATCCGGAGTTTACTGCCAAAAAGTAATTGTCACAAAATTATCCATGATAGGAGTTTATTTTGAACGATAAAATTAAATGGTGGTTAAACGGGATTGGTGCAATTATTTTTCTTGCGCTTGCCGTGGTCTACCTTCTTATACGGCCTATTGTCGTGCAAAATTTAGAGCCTGTTATCCAAGATGCTGTTAAGGAAAAAATCAATGGCACACTTGTATGGCGTACAATGGATTTAGATCCCCGGTATAATCTGTCTTTTGACTTTGTGGAATTAAAGGATAAAGAGGGAAAAGATGTTTTAAAGTCTGCTAATGTGACAATCAGCTGGTCAGCAGGTGCTCTATATAATTATCTGATGCATGATGGTGATCTTCTTAATGTGGTGAGTGGTATCACTATGGAAGAACCGATGATGACTGTGCGTGAAAGAAAAGACGGGCAGTGGAACGTGCAGGAATTGGTTAAGCACTCTGCTGATGAATCTGCAGGAGAATTTCATGGTTCCGTAGCTTTGAAAAACGGGAATCTCAAGGTGGAAACGCAGACGGGAGACATCTACACTTTTGAAAGGGTAGAATGCGATCTTACCAGGGGGGGAGATGAGAAAATCAAAGGAACCCTGGCAGGAGAATTTTTGAAAGTCCCTTTTGATGGGGATCTGTCATATACGGATGAAAATAATTTTGAAGGAAATATACAGACGGAACCGGCATCTTTACAGTTTTTAAAGCCGCTGATTGAGAAAATGCCGGGAGCGGTGCATTCTTTTGATATAAGAAACGGTATGGGAGAAGTGACGGGCGCCAGAATCTGGAGAAGTGATGGCGTCCTGTCTTATCATGTAAAAGGTCGCCTTGATCAGACTGCGGTGAGCTATGAAAATTATGCTCTTACGGATGTGGCGGCCTTTTTTGATATTTGTGACGGGGTTCTTCAGATAGAAAATTTTTCAGGGAAAGTGAATGGACAGATTATTGCCGGCAGCGGAGCAATGAATTGGAAAGGCGAAGATCCTCTTATCAGTGGTAATGTGAATTTTTCCTATTTAGATGCATCAAAAGTTATTTTAACGGAAGACGTTAAGGGGTATGCTACAGGAAATGTGCATATAGGAGGTAGTCTTTCCAATCCGGTACTGACAGGGAAAATCTCTGTAAAAGACGTTTGTTGCCGGAATGTTTTAATACAAGACGGATCGGCAGCTTTTGATTATGGTGAAAGGACGCTGGCACTTTCATCGTTGATGATTCATATGGCCGGCGGAACTGTGACAGGAAAAGGGAAGTACAGTTTTTCAACCGGTGATTTTAATGGTGAAATAACTGCAGAGGATATTTCCGCAGGCGATATTCCTTTAGGCTATGATTTATCAGGGATTATAAACGGGTCGGTTATTGCCCAAGGTAATTACTTTGATGGAAGTATGACTTTATATTCGGCAACGGCAGCGGGAAAAGGACAGAATATCTCATATAATGGGAATAGTGCGTCTTTTATTACCGGTGAAGGCATTTATAAAAATGGGAGATGGACATCGACTTTTACCGGAGATGGTGTAGAAGTTAATGGGCTTTGTGCGGATTCCATTGCCGGTGAAATAGCGGCTCATGATGATACATATGAGATTTCTTATTTGAATGGGCAATCGGGGGAGGGAATATTTTCCATAAATGGTATTTATGCTGCAGATGATATGAGTATCAGGGCTGTGGGGACGAATTTAGATATGGCGCAGTTTTCTGAGTTCGTCGATATAAATCTTGCGGGGAGAACTTCTTTTGATATGCGGATTACGGGGTCAGAGTCGCTTCCTTCTTTTACAGGGGAGATTCATGCCCGTGACGGGCATATATATAATGCCGCTTTTGATACTATAGACGGACATCTTACCGGAGCGGAAGATAGTTTGAGGATTGATTCTCTCGTGTGGAAAAACGGGGAAGGCAGTCATCATATAAAGGGGACAGTCGGATTAGAGACGCCGCACGAATTAAATTTAAGAATTGAAAGTGAAAAAATTCGTATAGAAAGTATTCTGAAAATGGCAGGGATGTCATATCCTGTTACCGGATGGGTTGAAAATACAGTGAATGTCACCGGAACATCCGAAAAACCATCCGTGTCGGGGGACTTTCTTGCATGGGACGGATCTGTTGCAGGGCAATTATTCCAAAGTGTATCAGGGAAATATTTCTATGATGATGGAAAGATAACCATTCAGGACGGGTTAGCCTATATTTATGATGGGACGGCTTTGATTAATGGCAGTATTATCGGAGATACGCTGAATATGGATGTCACACTGACAGATATAGATGTAGGTGAGCTTTTGCCTGATAAGGGGTTCAACGGGAAAGCCACATTGAAAGGTCATGTTTCCGGAACGACTGATAATCCCGCATTTACAGGAATGGCACAGAGCCGTGAAATTCAAATCGGAAAAGGTCGTCTTGGCAGTCTTTCTGCGGGGATTCAATATGAGAATCATATACTGTCCGTGTCTGATGGGGATTTTCATCAAGGAGGAGGGGCTTTTAACTGGAAAGGCCTATATAATGAAGAGTCGGGAATTATAGCGGGCGATTTGGAATTTCATGATTGGGATATATCAGAGGTCGTCCGGTTTTTGGGGTTACCGATTTCTAATATCAGCGGAACTGTAAATGGCGGGATGTCTCTTAGCGGCACAATGGAGGACCCAAATATTACATTTCGTGCGAAAGTGAATGGGGGGCAGTTGGCAAATGCTGTTCTGGGAGAAGGCGATATAGATTTCTCTTATATAAACCACGCACTTTCTATACGAAAATTGTATATTCCTGTAGGAGAGGGTATTTTAGCTGCTCAGGGCGGGATGTCAAGTAATGGTGATTTTGATATTCAGGCGGCCGCCAGCAATATGGACATTTCTTGGATACCCCGGGTGACAGAGAAAGAAAATATAACTTTAGATGGAAAAATGACCGCAGCAGTCGATTTAAAGGGCACAAAAGAAAATCCGCAAATTGACTTTTCTGTAGGTATTGATCATCCGGTTTATAATGGCTATGCTTTTGATGATATTTCATTTATGGGGAATACGGAAGGGGATGTAATCTATATTTCCCAGGCTCTTGCAAGGAGAAATCCGTATAAAGCAAGCATGAAAGGATCCATACCTGTTAATGTGCTTACGCGTGTTCCATCCGCCAATGCGGCGCCATTGGATTTAGATATCAATCTTGATCATGCAGATATGAATGCGCTGGCACTGTTCTTTAATCCGGTAACTTCAGCAGAGGGCCCGATCAAAGGATATGTGAAGGTATCAGGGGCTTGGGATGATCCGGAACTCAGGGGGTATGTTTCCGTAAAGAATGGACGGATAGAATTGCTTACTTTACACGATCCTATCTTTCCTTTAAATATGGATGTGAAATTTGATGGAAAGAGCGCAACTGTGGAGGGGAATGCCATTTTTGGGACGGGGAAATCCTCAGTAAAAGGCGGATTGGAATGGGATCGTGGTGCTATTATTGCGTATAATGGAGAAGCGCATCTCCATGCGCCCGATATACATTCTGATTACTATAAAGGCTCTTTAGATGCTGATTTTGGCCTTGGTGAAGTGATGGACGTACCGGGGATTGAAGGTAATATTCACATTCATGATGCGCTTGTTGAATTTCCGCTTACATTGCTCTCAGATTCAGGCAGTTCATCCATACCGGCCTTGATAAAGCTGGATGTCCTTGTCGGGGATAATGTCAGGGCAAAAAGCAGCTCTCTTTATGATTTGCGACTGACAGGAAATATAGAAGCAGAAGGTCCTGTCAGTGCACCTGCTGTCATAGGGAAGGTCAATGTAGAAAAAGGTACCGTTAAAGTCAATATGACGGAATTTAATATTTCTTCGGGATATGCGGCTTGGAATGGAGAGCAGGGAAATATCCTTCCCGCAATCCATATGAAAGGAACAACAAAAGTAGGAAGTTACAATATTACAGCGGAAATGGATGGAATTCCCGGTAATCTGAAAACAGAGTTTCACAGTGAACCATATCTGAACGATTCCCAAATTCTCATGCTTCTGACATTACATGCTAATCCGGAAGGCGATAATACCGAAGCTATAAAAGGTGCACTTTTCAATGCGGGTTTGACAATGGTTTTGGGAAACAGTGTGCAGGATTTCTTTAAAGAAACCATTGGGCTTGATATGATCAGTATTACATCAAGCCTGACTGATTATTATGACAGCAGAACAGTAAATAATGACAACTATTACTATATTAAA
>UMAR01054251.1_pt1 | contig 15707 bp, 32 predicted proteins | sample 1963761 | NCBI WGS metagenome assembly UMAR01 (sample SAMEA4835921, study PRJEB28245) | human gut metagenome | biome: gut microbiome; material: fecal sample | place: Denmark | collected 2008 | reverse complement strand
ATGAAGCCGTGATGGAAGCCCTGCTGTTGGCGGTTGAGCATGAAATGGAGGGGTATCACGATGAGCAATGAAGTTGTCAAGGTGCAAATCGCGAACCGGCTTCTGGACGAGTACGGCAAGGACATCCAAAGCCAGTGCCTTGGCGATTGCGTATCGCGCTGTGACGCGAACAAGACGATTTTCGCCATCCGCCAGAGCGCGCGGAAGATGAAAGCCATGACGCGCGACGAGTTCGCGAAGTTGGGGGGCTGGGACGACATCAACAAAGCATACAGCGCATATGAAGCCGTGATGGAAGCCCTGCTGTTGGCGGTTAAGTACGAGATGGACAAGACGGCGGTTGCCGTCTAAGGGGGGGGAAGGGTAATGCTTGTGATTCCTGAAAAGGTCGTTCCAAACGCAGAGGCGCGGGCGGCAATCTGGGAAGCGAACATGGTCGACGAAGTGCTGATTCGCAATGCAACCGAAATCATCCGCAATCTTGACATGGTATGCGACAGCAAAAGTTTTGCAAGCCGCGTCTGGAACGAAATCGTGTATAGTACGCGAGTTGGGCGGAAAGAAAAGCACAAGGAAATGTTCCAACGATGCAGCATCGGGGACGAATGGAAAGACCGCTACCACAACGCGAATGCCGTTTACAGAGCGTATGAGAGCGCGATGGACAAGCTGCTTGCCAAAACAAAGCAACTGAGGGAGGCTAATCAAAATGACTGACTTCCAACGAGCAACCGGCGTAACGATGCAGCCAGAGGAAGGCGAGGGGCTGCGGTGGTGTCCAGTCGATGCGGTAATCGTCAAGCAGATTCGCAACCATCTGGGAGACAGCGTCGCAAAGCGGATTGTCTACGACGCTGTTTGTAACATGGCGGGCATCAACACGCCGGACGACATCACCAAGCTAACGTTCGAGCGGGCGTATAGCCGCGCATTGTCCGAGACGGGGCGGTATCAGGCGGGGGAAATTGACGCACAGGGCAATTTCATCGCGGAGGTAATCGCGACGGCTTTCACCCTTGCGCCTACTGAAATGATAACACAGAAGGGGGTGAAATAAATGACCGAATTTGGAGGGAATGAGCTGCGGAAAGCACGAGAAAATGCAGGTATCCGGCAGTGGCAAATCGCAAGCGAAATCGGGGTTTGTGAAGCCCTGATTGGACGCTGGGAGCGAGGCGAAGCGTTCCCGTCGCCAGACGACGTTGATAGACTGGAAATCGCCTACAAAGCGCCGGGATTGTGGCACAAGTGGATGTTATCCAACTGCGATAGCTACCGCCGACATTATCGCGGCGTAGATGAGACAACGACGGCGGGGAGCGTTCTCCGAGGACGGTTCGCGATTGAGGACGTGATGGGATTGCAAAGCGCAATTGAGCGCGACGTGTCGGAAGACGGGCGCATTGATAACCCGATTAACCGAGATAAGTACGATGAGGTTCTGCGAAAGGCAATCGCCTGTCTGACGGACACGCTTGCGAGAATAGAGAAGCGAGGTGGCGCGAAATGACGCAGTACCTCAACACCGAGCGCGTCGCCGAAATTCTCTGCATCAGCAAGGAGAGCGCCCGGAAATTCATGCGCGAAATGCCGCACATCTGCATCGGCGGAAAGGCGCACGAAACCATCCGCGTAACGGTCAGCGACTTTGAGCAGGAGATGGAGCGGCGCAAGCGTTACCCGACGCAGGAGCAGGAGAACGAGGTCATCCGCCAGCGGAAGAAGCGCAATGACCTTGTGGCGCGCGGACTGATGAACCCTGACGGCACAATTGCCCGGAGACGGGCATAAAAAAAGCGCCCGTGCCGCGGGTACAAAGCGCGAACACGAGCAGACAGAAAGGGTAATGTGGCGGTTAAGCCACTGCCATTCTAACACAAAATCGAAAGGAAGTCAACATATATGGAGCAGTTTATCACCGACGACATTGAAGAAATCGAGGAAACCGAGCAGGAAGAAAGCGCGCGTTTCATCATCGACAACGACCAAAAGGCGGACTGGGCGGTGCGTAAAATCATGGAAACAGAAAACGCCGCGAAGATGTGGAAGGAGTACTACAAAAAGCAAAGCGACCGAGTAGAGCAGACTACGCAGCAACGGATTGCCTACTTCACCGCCATGCTGGAAAGCTACTTCGAGACTGTTCCGCACAAAGCGACGAAGACCAGCGAGAAGTACAAGCTGCCGAGCGGCGTTCTGGTCCGCAAGGCGCAAGCGCCGGAGTACGAGCGCGACGATGCGCAGATTATCGCGTGGTGTGCCGAGAATGCGCCGTCCTGCGTGGAGAACGTGCCGAAGCTGAAATGGACGGCGCTGAAAGGGTTGTTTGTAGAAAACAACGGACAGGCGATTGAGGAAATTACGGGCGAAGTCGTACCCGGTATCAAAATTGTTCCGCGCGACCCGATTTTCGCGGTGCAGAAGGGGTGAGCAAAATGACAAGACGCTGCTGCCTGTGCGGGGCATATCTGGATAGCGGAGAGCGCTGCGACTGTGGATGCAGCCAGACGGACGAAGTGCCGCGCGGGTGCAGGAAGCCAGTGCGAAGGGTTGATGAAGCCAATCGAACAGGAGAGGATTGGCGCTGGGAGAAGTACATCAACGAACAGTATCAGAGATGGTACGAGTGCTGACAGGAGGAACGAGCATGGAAAACGGGCAGATTTACGCCGCAATTAGCGCAGCGATGGCGGACATTTCCGCAATCGCCAAGGACAAGTACAATCAGAAGCAGGGCTTCAAGTTCCGCGGCATCGACGATGTGATGAACGCGTTGAAGCCTATCCTGACGAAAAACAAGATTTTCACTGTTCCACAGGTTTTGGAGCAGGCACGAGAAAACAAGATAACGTCGAACGGCGGAGAACTGCGTTACAGCCTCCTCAAAATCGCGTTCCGCTTCTACACCACCGACGGAAGCTTTGTCGAGGCGGTGACGTTGGGCGAGGGCATGGACAGCGGCGACAAAGCAAGCAACAAGGCAATGGCGATTGCTTACAAGTACGCGCTTTTCCAAGTGTTTTGCATTCCGACGGAAGAAATGACCGACCCGGACGGTGAAAGCTACGAGACAAAGCACGAGCCGCCGAAGAAGCCGGAGCAGCCGAAGCCGCAGAGCAAGCCGGCAGAGAACCCGGCAGAAACGCCGACGAACTACATCATGCGCGAATGCAGCAACATCGGCATGGATATGCAGGAGTTAGGCAGAGTTCGTGCCGCGCTTGTGGAAGCAAACATCGTCCGCAATATTCCGACGAAAAAAATGACGCTGGCGGACGCAAAAGCGCTGATGGATGCGGTGAAAGCTAATTTTCGGGAGGCATCGTGATGAATCGAGCAGAACGCAGAAGAGCGGCGCGGGACATGACCCACGCCACGCAGAGCATCATGAGGGCGCGGGGAGGCTACGAACGTGAGTATGAGCGAGGAGCGAAGGACGCGGAACGCCACGCAATCAAGATGATTTTCGCCGGAATGTGCCTTGCAATGAAAGAGGAGTTTGGTTTCGGCGCACAGCGGATTCATCGGATGCTGACAGCAACGCAAAAGTATCTGCAACCCGGCGCGTACTTCACAACAGCCGAATTGATTGATGATGTGTTGGAAAAGACGGGAATCCGGCTGGATTTCGATGACCCGTTTGACATGGTGGAGCAAATCGAGAAAGGGGAAAGACGATGAATGTAGTCAGCAACGTTGAAATCATGGGGCTTGTGTCGAGCGTAAAGGCAAGCCGCTATCCGATGGCAACCGACACGGAGAATTGCAGCGCGGAAGTCACAGAGCGGACGATGGCGCTTGCAAACTGCCAGACGGGGAGCGGACACGACCAGTTTTTAACGGGGATTGTCGTGCAGTTCGACCTCACGTTTACCGTAAAGGCGTGGGTGGAAGCGGAACGGTATCATTTTCTGGATTTTGTATCGAGCCAGTCCACAATGCACCGCATAACAAGCATGGACATCGACGAGCAATGCATCGACTACGTTCGCCGGGAAACAATCGAGCTTGTGGAAAAGCTGGTTGAGGAGTACAAGGAAGCCCCAACGCCGGAACGGTATCTTGCAGTCCTCTACAACGTGCCTGTTGGCTTGCGGCTGACGGCGCGGATGACCACCAACTACCGGCAGCTTAAAACCATCTACCAGCAGCGCAAGAATCACCGTCTGCCGGAATGGAGGGCGTTCTGCGCATGGATTGAGACGCTGCCGAGAGCGGAATTTATCACTGGAAAGCGAGTTGACGCGGATGACTGAACGCGGAATGGCGCGTCGACAATATCAACAGGCTTACTACCAATCGCGAAAGGAAGAACTGCAAAAGCGGCATCGCGAATATTATTGGGCGCACAGAGAACAGGTGCTTGCGAAATATCGCGAGAATAGAGAAAAACATCAGGAATATAGTAGCAAGTATTATTTGGCAAATAGAGAAAAAAATCCGTAAAGCGCAGGAGTATCGGCAAGCACTATCACAAACTCAACACAGAACGCATGGAGAAGGTTGTGGAAAAGCTGTGAAAAATAAAAACGAGATGTTCCCACGCTGCCCGTACTGCGACGATGAAATGCAATACGTTGTACTCGATGCGGCTTCATTGCCCGACGTGCGATTCAGAATTTCCGCCAAGGGAGGAAGAAAGTGACGATGACGACTAAGCCGCGTAACCACGTTCTGACGGTTGCCGAAGCAAGCGCGCAAAACAAGAAGACGGCGCGCGTTTGGCTGGAACTGCGAGCCAACATCCCGATTCGCGCATGGCTAAAAACGGATGCATACCAGTGGTGGGTTATACCTTACAACATCGGCATTGGTACATTTTACGTTTACACAGAGGACTACGGCACAAAGTGGCGATGCTGGGAGAAAGAGCCGACACGAGAAGAAACCAAACGCGAGCCGTGGAGTGAGCCATGATTGCGACAATCGGCAAGGTCATCGAGCAACCGGGCAGCCTGACAATCCAGACTGCCCGCCCCGATGCGGAAAACCTATCGGATACCGTCACGGTGCTATGGCAGGACTGCCGCACAATTAGTCCAGAGCAGCGGCGCAAGGCGTGGGCGCTGATTGGCGAAATAGCAGCAGCGACGGGATACATCGGACAGGGGGACAAAAGCGACCTCAACACGATGCTCAAGGCGGAGTTCCTGCGAGCGCGGATTGACAGGCTACAAGCGGAGGCAATTAAGGCATTCAGCCTGTCCGACGTGGATATGACAACCGCACGGCTTTACATCGACTGGCTTGTGGAGTTTTGCGTGGTAAACGACATCCCGACAAAACAGCCGCTTGTGGAGTACGCGGAGGACATCGGCGCGTACATCTACGCTTGCGTGATGCACAAGCAGTGCGCTGTCTGCGGACGCAGACCGTCAGACCTCCATCACTGGGAGCGCGTGGGCATGGGAGCAGACCGCACGGAAATCAATCATATCGGGCTGACGTGCGAACCGCTTTGCCGGGTACATCACACGGAATGCCACACGATGGCACAGGCGGATTTCGACGAGAAGTACCACATTCAGCCCGTAAAAATCGACGAAAAAATAGCTAAGCTGTACAAGCTGGGAAGGAAAAGCAATGAACAAGCTGGCAATCATCGGGAATCTGACGCGGGACGTTGAGTTGCGCACGACGCAGAGCGGCAAGAGCGTCGCCAACTTCACGGTTGCGGTCAATCGCCGCGCGAAACCGGGTGAAAAGGCGGAAGCAGACTTCTTCCGCGTGTCCGTCTGGGACAAACAAGCGGAAACGTGCCAAAAGTACCTTGCCAAGGGACGCAAGGTGTGTGTGATTGGCAGCGTCAGCGTCAGCACATACACCGCCAACGATGGAAGCACACGCGCGACGCTGGAAGTTTTCGCGCAGGATGTTGAGTTTTTGGACAGCGCGAAACAGGATGCACCGCAGACGGCGCATGAGACGGCTCAACCGCCCGCGCCGCAGTACACCCCGGTATACAACGAGGATTTGCCGTTTTAACGGAGGGAGAAAGTAAATGGAGCTTGAGTATGTGCCTGTGCAAGTAGCCATGCGCCGGGAAATCGCGAGACTTTCCGACGAAGAAGCCGGACGTGCGCTTAAAGCCATTCTTGATTATGTGGCGACGGGTGAGGATGTCGAGCCGGAGGGAAACGCGGCGTTTTTGTACCTTGCGCTGTTGCGAGAATGCGATAAAATCTGCAAGATTCACGAGGTGCGTTCCGCAGGTGGCAAGGCTGGCGGACGTGGTCGCCCGAAGAAAACAAAGGCAGAAGAAATTCAGCAGCCCGAATCGGCACAGGCGCAGCTCAACCCCGAACCAGAGAAAAAGCCCGAAGCACATATCCCTGCACCCTTCATCAGCGACGAAGAAGCCGCAGAAATTCAGCAAGGAACAAACGAGGTGCTGGACGAAGCGAAACGGCAAGGATTCCCCGACACAACGGCGACGATGGACAATATCAACCAGCTTGTGGCGGACAACGGCACGGAAGAAGTGCTGGAATGCGTGAAAATCGCCGGAGAATCTGGGAAGCCTAACATCCGATACCTCAAGGGTGTAATCAATGGACGCGCGAAAGAGAAACAGGAGAAAGAGCGACGAGAGCAAGCGCGGATTGAGGCGGAAAAGCACCCGATAAGGTTTATCAATAGCACAGATGAAATTGAAGGGCCCGAACCGCCGAAAATCAAACAGAGAGATGTATTCATGAGTTGCGTCAAAAAACAGCCAATGGAGCATCCAGAGGTACGGACAAAGCTGGAAGAATTAGCGAGAGCGTGGAGTAGTTAAAGATGGACGCATACATCAACGAGGACGCGGAAAAGAGCCTGATTGGGCTTGCGATGCAGGATGCAATCGTAGCGCAAGAGGTTGCCGCACTGCCTGATGCACTCTTTGGCTTAAAGCAGACGCAAGCCTGTCAGCGCGGAATCATGCGCCTTGTGAAGCAGGGGAAAAGCGTTGACCTTGTAACGCTGGATGCAGAAGTTCAATGCGACTTCCAAGATACCGCCCTCTTGATGCAGTGTGTACAGATGGGCATTTCGCCAATCATGTCCCGGCAGTATATAGCGATTTTGGCGGAGTGCGCGAAACGCCGCGAGCTTGCGGCGCTGGCAAAAAAAATCCTGCAAGATGTAGGCAATCCCGGCGTATCGGTTGCAGCTCTTCAAGCGGATTGTGCAACGGCGGCGCAGTCATCAACAGCTATCAACGACGGGGTGACGATGCACGAAGCGTCGCTTATGCTTGCGAATTCTTTCGACAAGAAGGATGGCGTAACTTGCGGAATCGCAGACCTTGACGTGATGCTCGGCGGCTTTAAGCCGGGACAGCTAATCTACATCGGTGCACGTCCGGGTGTCGGTAAAACGTCACTTGCTATCTGCATGGCGAAGTACGTTGCGGAACACGGTGGCGGGGTGCTGCTCGTGTCGCTGGAGATGAACCCGGTAGAAATTGCGGCGCGGTTCATGGCGAATGAATCAGGCGTGGACTTACAGAAAATCTCCACAGGCAAGATGGAATTGGAGGATTTCGCGCAGATTTCACCCTGCTATCAGGTGCTTGCAAATTTACCAGTCACAATTGAGGAGCGAGCGGTCACGCCCCTCCAAATCCGCAACGCAGCGGCAAAGATGAAAGCAAGTAAGCAGGGGTTGAGCCTGATTGTAGTTGATTACATCCAACTCATGCGAGCCGACGATAAATGCGGAAACCGCACGGAGGAAGTCACGCAAATCAGCCGCGAGTTAAAGCTGATGGCGATGGATTTAGGCGTTCCGCTGCTGTGTATGACGCAATTCAACCGCGAAAGCGAGAAGGGATTCGGCAAGGCGACAAGAAGCGAGCCGGATATGTCACAAGCGAGAGACAGCGGCGCGATTGAGCAGGACGCGAACGTGTTTCTTATCTTGCATGAGCCAGAAGAGCCGCAGGACGCGAATAGCGACAGATGGCAGATATACCACAATTGCCAAGCAAACGGGTTGACGTGGCAGACGTGCCGAATCAGGAAGAATCGAAACGGCGCAACGGGGCTTGTGCATCTGGGCTTCGACAAGCCGCACATGCGATATACTTGCCTTAAAAAGGAATAGGAGGATGGAAGTCATGCACAAAATCATCATTTTGGAGAGCGAACAGTTTGGAAACATCCGAGTGTTCGTCGAAGAGGGAGAACCAAGACTGTGGTTTGTGACGATTGACATTTGTCGAGCGCTGGACATCGACCCAACAGCGACGCGCCGCCTTGATAAGGACGAAAGAGTTACAGTGCGTTTAACGCATACCAGCTCGGACGGAACGTTCCAAGAACGCAAATTGGCTTGCGTCAGCGAAAGCGGTCTGTATGCTCTCGTTCTCGGTAGCAGCAAGCCCGAAGCAAAAACCTTTAAGAGCTGGATTACGCAAGAGGTCGCCGCTATATCAACAAGTTTAGGGGGTAATGGTGCGCAATGTTACTAAAAAGGCTACCTTGTCCGAATTGCGGACGCGAGAATACCGAAATGTGGCATACAATTCTCGGCGGAAACGGGTGGTGGGTGATGTGCATACGCTGCGGATGGGCAGGGAGAACGAAAAGGACAAAGACGGAAGCCGTGAGAGCGTGGAACAACGACGAAAGGAGAAAGAAGAATGCAGGATTATAAACTTAAACCGTGCCCGTTCTGTGGGGGACGAAAAATCGAACTGGTAGAACCTGATTATTTTTTCGGCAGTTGGTTTTGCGAATGCACTGCGTGTAGGCAAGCCATTGCAGCAGGAAAAACGCTGGAAAAGGCAATGAAGAAGTGGAATCGCCGTGCGCCGGGATGGGTGTCCGTGGACAAGGCACTTCCGGCAGAGGGAATGCACGTCATCGGATTTGATATAGAGAGCAGGTGGGACTATCCATCGCTGTATTTTCGTCCAGATACAAAGGAGTTTTTGGACGAAATGTACGACAACAAGCCTGTGAGCATCACGCACTGGATGCCATGCCCAGACGCGCCAAAGGAGGATGAAGAGGATGAATAATGAAAAGAAACAAGCTCCGCGCTGTCCGTACTGCGACGCGGAAATGCGCTTGGAGGACAACGAGGACGTGCTGTTCGGACTGTTCGCGGACGAAGAAAGAATGTACTGGTACCAATGCAATACTCCGTTGTGTGGCATCCACAGCCCTGCGAAGCACACGAAAGTCGGTGCTTACATAGCAGCAATGTCGCGCTGGCAAGGACAAAACCGGGTGCTGACGCTGGATGAAGTGTTGATAACTGCATGTGACGACTACAACACAGAGCAGGAAACTGTGATGTATTTGGAATATAGAGAGGGCTATGAAGGATATGCCATCGTTACCGACTTGGAGATGGATGGCTCGAAAATATTGTTCGAATTTTCTGGCATTGGCGGTGGGGGTAAACAAAACGAGAAAGACTATGGAAGCCTTTGGCGGTGCTGGCGGCGCAAGCCGACGAAAAACGAGCGGGAAAACACGCCGTGGGAGGACGAAGGAAGATGAATGAGTACAAAAACCGGGTGCTGGCCCTCGCAGAGCTTGCGGTAGGTGCAGGAACGCTCGTATGGATTGAAGATAACAACGGGGACGACGAGCCGTGCGCCCGTGCGCGAATTGTGTCATACTGGGAACCTAAAAGCCATCGCATATATTTCGACGGCGGACGCACATGGTACGCCGATTACACCTACGGCGAGACGTGGCGCTGCTGGTCGCGGAAGCCCACGCCGGAAGAGATGGCGAATACGCCATGGGAGTAAAAACAAAAATGAAAAAGTATGAACTGACGGCCGAAACAAAAGAAATCGGCGGAAAGATTCTGCATCGCATCCGTGCGCTGATTGATATTCCGTTGCATGACGTGAAGGCAGGCGACTTGGGCGGCTGGATTGAGGCGGAGAGAAATCTGTCTCAGGAAGGTTCGGCGTGGGTCGCTGACGAGGCGTGGGTGACGGGTTCGGCATGGGTGACGGGTTCGGCGTGGGTGACGGGCGCGGCGTTGGTGACAGGTTCTGCGTGTGTGACGGGTTCGGCATGGGTGACGGGAAAGGCGTTGGTGACAGGCGAGGCGCGCGTGACAGGAAATGCGTGGGTGAGGGGAAATGCGCGTGTAATGGAGTCGTCTGATTGCATCACCATCGGCGCAATCGGTAGCCGTGACGATACAACTACCTTTTATCGCGGCACGGATGGCGGAATATACGTTTCCTGCGGATGCTTCAGCGGCTCGATTGACGACTTTTCCGCAGAAGTCAAGCAAGTCCACGCCGGGACAAAGCATGAAAGGACGTACCTGTTGGCAATTGAGTTGGCAAAGGCGCAGATTGAGACGTAAGGGAGGAAAGCTGATGAAAACTGTGACGCTGCCCGAGGCGGTGCTTTTCGGCACGATGATTGGTTTGGGAGTGACGGGCTTCCTGCTGGCGAAGGAAACGCGCCCGTGGTACATTTACATTCTGCTGGCGCTCGTCAACTGTATCATTTCGATTCTTGTGTACGCCGGAGCGGATGCGCTTGCGGCGTGGTTGGGGGGATGACAATGACGGTTATCGGTCTTTTGTGTCTGCTGGCTTGTGAAGATGTGCAGGTTGCGGCAATGTGCATGAAGGCGCAGAGAGGAGGTGCAGCATGGTCGAAAAGCAAGAATGGCTGAATGCACTTGCACTGACAATCTGTCCGGTGTGCAACGCAGTGATGAAGCGATACGCTACGATTGACGTGCAAGGAGGCGCATGGCTAAAATGTACAAATCCAAAGTGCGGACTACACGGCGTTCTCTTTATGCCGATATAATCCCGACGGAGGACGAAGAGCAGGAAGCCCTTTTCCGCTGGGCGGAGACTCAAAGCGCAACGAAGCCGTGGCTGAAAGGGATGTTCGCCATCCCGAACGGCGGTTATCGCGCCAAGGCAACCGCCACGAGGATGAAGCGAACCGGGACGCGTGCAGGAGTGCCGGACATCTTCCTGCCAGTCTCCAACGGACGTGAACACGGGCTTTTTATCGAGATGAAGCGGCGGAAGGGCGGGACGGTATCGACATCGCAGAAAGAGCGCATGAAGATGCTGACTGCCGAGGGCTACCGTTGCGTAGTGGCAAAGGGCTGCCAAGAAGCGATTGATGCGATTATGCGATACATGAACGGAGAGTGAGAAGATGCTGGACACCGACGACATCCGCTACTCTTTTTGGCTGGAGAAAGAGCTGGAAAAGAACGTCAAGCGGCTTGCGGGGAACGTTTCGCGCGGATGCAAAAGCCGCCACGATGCCTACAAAGTCAGGGCGACGCAGGACGCAATCAGGAGGCTAAACGGCGAGAAGGAGGCAAACGGGGCAATCGAGAAGGTACAAGATATGCTGTACACGGAGCTAATGAGCGGTCAGATTCGTCCGGCGCTGTATACAGCGATTGTAAAGGCGTTTGAAGGGGTAAAATAATCGTGGGGCGGTTGCGGGAGGGGAAAATGGTTGACTTAAAGCGGATGCGGTATCTCATCAGGCGGTATCCTATGGCTTGCTTGCGCGCGGAACAGGCGCGAATCCGGGCGCAGAAGCTGACGCGGACAATCAGCGACGCGCCGCGAGGGGGCGGAAGCATGAACAGCACGGAGGAAGGGTTGCTGTATCGCGTCGAGGCGCTGGAGCGCAAGAAAGCAATCTGGGACGAGTTGTGCAAGATGCGCGAAGAGCTTGCGCCGCTGGTTGATGCGCTGGAAAGTCCGCTGGAAGTGCAGTGCATGAGGATGCGGTATCTGGAGGGGCGGAGCGTCCGGGAAATCAGCTACAATCTGGCGTATTCCGAGCAGCACGTCTTCCGCGTGATTGGTAACGCGGAGCGGAAAATCCAGAGCGCGGAATAAGGCGGTCGCGCATCGAAAGGTGCGCGATTTTCTTTGCAAAAATCGCAAAAAAAATGTGATTTCCCCCTTGACATATACGGCAGTATATGTTATAATAATAGTGCCAGGAGGGCGGTACAAAAATAAAGCCCCCGACAGAAAGGGAAAGACAATGACTGATAAAGCAAAAAGCGCGGCGCTGTTTGAACAGCACCGCCAAATGACCAAGGCGTGGGAAGCGCAAATGGACGCACTCGCCAAAGAAGAAAGCATCACCGACGAGGAATACGAACAGAAGCTCATGGAGCTTTACAAGCAACACAAAGAAAAAGCGGATGCGGTTTGGCTGAAAGCGTTTGCACTGCAATTTCCGAAGCGCAAGGGCTGGTTCGCGGACGTTTTCGCGCCTTCGTTCGGAATTTGCGAAAACAAGAAACTTTCGCCGAAGCAAACACAAGTGTTCGTCGACTACTGCATCAGTGATGCGGATACATGGCGGAATGGCAATACGTACTGCCGGTTTGGAGACAAGCTGGTAACGCTCACTCGCCCGCGTTACGCAAATGGATGCGGATACGTTACAATAAGTCAACTGTAAATGAATGGAGGGAAAAACACAGTGATGCTGACGCTGACGAAGGAAGAATACAGAGAGCTTAAAAAGCATGGTCGCCTTGAAAAAGATGGTTGCGTGTACAGCCACCTTGCAAAGCTGGACGGAGAAACGCTTGCAATCTGCGAAAGAGCAAACGATATGGACTACATCGTCGAGGTGAAGCGTGAGAAGTAACAGCTTGCAAAATCAACCATCCTATGCTACAATATCCCAGAAAGGGGTTGTGGCAATGAGGAAAGAGTACTACCAAGGCGACGTGTCAGTCCGAGCGATGCGGAAGTATCGCGAAAAAGAAGGAATCAAGACGGTGCGCTTCGACGTTCGCGCGGGGAGCAAAGAGGCGCTGGAAGAAGAAGCAAAGCGCCGTGGTCTCTCGGTGGCGCAGCTAATCGTTGATTCCGTAAACGCATATATAGGGCGTGAGATAATTACAAACAAAAAAAAATAATAGCATTGGCGCATCCGCTGGGGTGCGCCTTTTTCGTTGCGCAAAAAGTTTGCAAAAAATCTCAAAAAAAATGTGATTTACCCCTTGACATATACTGCAGTATATGTTATAATAATAGTGTCAGGAGGGCGGTACAAAATAAAAGCCCCCGACAGAAAGAGGTAATGATTATGAAGACCATCAAGCTGAGCACCAAGGCGCTGGAAACTCTCAACCGCAACATGGAGTACACCACCCGCAACTGGACTTACACCCGCGACGCGTGGACTAGCGAGTACAAGCGCATCGCGAATAAATGCTTTGGCACTACCGCAGTCCTCACCGACTGGGAAACCATCATCGTAAAGTAAGAGAGGAGCAAGCACCATGTCGAACGAAGAAATCATCGCCAAGTCCGCCATCAGCGCGGGCATCTTCTCCGAAGAGGAAGCCGCCACCTACATCATGAACGGGTTGCGCCTCCCGATTCACACATTCGCCGAGTGGAAGAACCACGGTTACATTGTCAAAAAGGGCGAACACGCCGCGCTGACCGTGAGCATCTGGAAGCCCAAGACGCGCAAGCAGAAAAAGGACGAAAAGAACGTTGACGCAAAGGAAGAGAATAGCGGGTTCTTCCTGACGACCGCATACCTGTTCACCAAGCAGCAGGTGGAAGCAATCAAGCCCGCATAATCGCAACAGAATGCCGCCTGAGAGCCGTTGGAGCAATCAGGCGGCATATTATGAGCAAAAACAAGCAAGCCGTTAGAACGCGAAATAGGCGGCATTGCTGGCAATAGCAAAGAAACAAAAACATATAGAAATAAAAAAATGAGAGTTATGAGAGTAATTTCCGTGCTATAATGTAAAATGTAAAAGCAGCAAGAAAGGCGTGAGCAGTGATGCAAGCGTCTTTTTTTGTTGGAAGAGGCGACTATGGAAGTGCTGCTCTTGCCTCTTCAGCGGCGGGATTTATGCGCGAGTGCGCTTTGTTGCGTTGGCGGGGACGCGACGGACGAAGAGGAGGGAAAATCATTGCTTGACTGGAACGGCATCAAAATCGTCGAAACGGATTGTATGCTACCAATTGACCGCGTGAAGCCATACGCGAGAAACGCAAAGCGGCATCCGCAGGAGCAAATCGACGAAATCAAGGCAAGCATCAAGCGGTTCGGCATGGACGACCCCATCGGCATCTGGGGCAAGGAAAACCTGATTGTTGAGGGTCATGGGCGGCTGGAAGCGTGCAAGCAGCTCGGCATCCCGACAGTGCCGTGCATCCGCCTTGACCACTTAACAAAAGAAGAGCGCAAGGCGTACACTCTGGCGCACAACAAAACCAACATGGACAGCGGTTGGGACTTTACGGCGCTTGACCAAGAGCTGGCGGAAATCGTTGATGTTGATATGAGCGAGTTCGGCTTCGGAGCCTCCGTGGGGGGGGCAAGAAGTCAACATTGACGAGCTGTTTGCGGCAAGTGGAGAAGAGAAAAAGAAAACCAAAACTGTAACATGCCCTCATTGCGGGCAAACTTTCGAGCCATAATGCGAATTTTTCTAGCGGGGGGGGGTATCTGGGAATCTCAAACCGCTATGGGATGATGTTGCAGACGGGAAAGACTTATCGAAAGCGATGAATGTTTTTTGGCTGGATGTTACCCAAGACCAGACATTGTAGCAAAAACCATGAATCTCTATCTTGCAGAAAGCGGTGGCATTTGGAACGCCTACATGAAAGACGAAGATTTCATAGGCGTAAAAATTCTTGAATCCTTTTTCTATATAAGCAAAGACCCAAGGATGACGAGCCTTATTCCCTACTTCTCTGATTTCCTGCTTGATAGCGGCGCGTTTACTTTCATGATGGGGAATCATAAGGGAGAAATCAAATGGCAAGAATACACCGAAAAATACGCGGCATTCATAAATATAAACAAAATCAACAAGTTTTTTGAGTTGGATATAGATAGCATAGTTGGGTACGAAAAAGTCAAGGAATTGCGCAAACTGCTTGAAAGCCTAACAGGAAAACAGCCGATACCCGTATGGCATAAAAGCCGCGGGAAAGACGAATTTTTGAGGATGGCTGACGAGTACAAGTACGTCGCACTCGGTGGAATTGTCAGCAAAGAATGGAGCAAAGACGAACACAAATTCTTTCCGTGGTTCATCAACGAAGCGCATAAGCGAAACGCCAAAATCCACGGGTTGGGTTACACAAACCTCGAAGGATTGAAGAAATATCATTTCGATAGTGTAGATTCGACAGCGTGGACGGCTGGAAACAGATTTGGGTACATTTACAAATTTGATGGTTCGACTATGAAGAAATATGATGCTCCGCAAGGGCATAGATTAGCAGATTCACGCAAAGCCGCGCTGATTAACTTTGGCGAATGGATTAAATTTCAAAAATATGCGGAGGCTCATCTATGATTGCACTAATCGGATGTGTAAAATCTAAGCGAAAAAGAAGCTGCAAGGCAGCGGATATGTACATTTCTCCGCTTTTTCGTAAAAGCCTTAATTATGCCTCAAAAACATGCGCTAAGACATATATACTATCTGCAAAATATGGACTTTTGCGCATGGACGATATAATTTCTCCATACAATGAAACGCTAAATCAAAAAACAGAGCATGAAAAGAAGATTTGGGCAGCAAAGGTTTATCGGCAAATGCAAGAAGAAGGAATAAGCACAGAGGATAAAATAATGTTCTTAAGCGGGAAAAACTATTATAAATATCTTAAAATGATATACAAAAACTCAATAACCCCGCTTGCTGGCTTGCAAATGGGAAAAAGACTAAAATGGCTAAAAGAAAGTGAG
>UMAR01000964.1_pt1 | contig 15853 bp, 8 predicted proteins | sample 1963761 | NCBI WGS metagenome assembly UMAR01 (sample SAMEA4835921, study PRJEB28245) | human gut metagenome | biome: gut microbiome; material: fecal sample | place: Denmark | collected 2008 | reverse complement strand
CCCGCCAAATCGATATCATCCTGCGCCGCAACGGCGATCCCTGCTCACTGCCTTACCTGGCTGAAAACAGTGCTGTGATAAACCTGATCCAGGATTTGGAAGAATTTGACAACCACTCGGAAGAAGAAGAACGCCCCGGCGAACTGTCCGATCCGACCAACTCGCCGTTGGACGGTGTTTCGCTGGAAGACATCACGAACCGTCTCCAGATGGCCGGCCTCGAAAGATGGGTGATGCGATTGAAGGAAGCGAATGAGAAATTCATCTCCTTCTTCACCAACCGCAACAGCCAGCAGGCTACCATCGTCACCGGCGCGACCAAAGCGGCCCGCCAGGAAACCGATGCCGCCTACCGCGCTGTCGTCAAACGCCTCAACGCGCTGGCCGAAGTGAACGGCGAGACGGACTATCTGGAGATCATCAATAACATCAACCGTCTCATCGACCGCCAGAAAGCCATCCTCGCCACCCGCAAAACCATCAACGCCAAAAGAGCCACCCAAAAGCCGGAAGGCGGCGGCAAGCCGAGGGAGGAAAGACCGGGAGAACTGTAAACAATTGTCAATTGTTTTTCACGCTTTCTACCGGATTTGCATTCGCCGCCTTCCAACTTTGGAAGAATACCGCCAGGAAGGAGATCAGGAGGCAGAAAAGACCAGCAACGATGAAAATCAGCGGGCTAAGCGCGATCCGGTAGCTATAGTCCGCCAGCCATTGCTTCATGAAATACCAGCTCAGCGGCGTCGCGATCACGAACGCAATCCCGACATATGTCAGGAACGTACCGACGAGGCGCACCAGGATTCCCCGGTTGTCCGAACCGAACACCTTGCGGATCGCTACCTCCTGCGAACGTTGCAGGATGAAATAGGTCGACATCGCAAGCAAACCCAACAGCGAGATCAGGATCGCAATGCAGGCGAAGATCACCACGATCTTGGCCAGACGAATCTGCGATTCGAAATGCGTACGGATGCCCTGGTCGATAAACTGTCCCTCGAAAGGAACACCCGACACCTCCTCGAAGACTTTGCGCACGGACTCGTATGCCTCGACGGGATCACCCTGCACCTCGACCACGTAGCTCCACGGCCACCAGCCTGATTCCATATTCCGGAAACGGAACATTACCGGCGAATTTTCCTGCGTAATGTCCCTCAACTGGAAATCACGGATCACCCCTAAGACGGGTGTCACATCTTCGCCCCACCTGAAAGAAGGGGCATCTTCCGACAATTCCATCTGTTTAAAAGCCAGCTCGTTCAAATACCACCCCCCATCGGCGTTGGCCACCCGGTTGTCCGACTTGATCTCGAAACCGAAAATGCGGAAAGCGGCGCTGTCGACCTGTATCTGCTGGAAGCTGAGCGATTTGTCCTCGTAAGTTCCACTCATATTGTTCGTCCCGCTCGAAGGTGTTCCGTTGCTATGGCCGACAGCCTTGACCATCGGAAGCTGGCGCAACATATCTTCCGCCCGTTCCATCTCGCTTTTGGAACGGAAAATGTTATACGATTCGATTATGTTCGTCGTGTTGTAGCCCAACGGCGCGTGGATCAGATGGTCGATCTGGAGATACATCGTCAGCGAGGCGGCGATCATGGCGATCGTGATCACATTCTGGAACGTGATGAAGACCTTGCTGAACACCATCTTCGTCTGCCGGCGGAACGTCCCGCGTACCACGTCGATCGGTTTGGCCGATGAGATCATCAATGCCGGAAGCACCCCCGACAAAGCTCCCGTCAACACGATAAACAGGAGGATCGCCCCTATCCAAAGCGGTGTCGCCAGCACATCGAACGTCAAGCGCACCTGCAACAAGTCATTGGCATACGGCAGTGCCGCCTTGGCAAACATCAGCCCGATGGCAAACGAAACGACTGTCAGGAAAGTAGCCTCCAACATCAACCGCAGGAACAGTTCCACACGCGAAGACCCCAAGAGGCGGCGTGTCGCCATCTCCTTCGCCCGCTGGCCGGCCTGTGCCACCGTCAGGTTTATATAGTTGATGATCGCGAAAATCAGGATCAGAATGCCGACGGACATCAAGACCAACGAAAAGCGCTTGTCGCCTTGGTTCAAGCTATGCGACGCCGTATTTCCGAAATAGATATCCGAAAGTGGAACAACGCGTGCTTCCTTCACGAAATCATACCGGTAAATCCAATACCGCTCTTTGAAAAAGCTCTGTATCTCATCCGTCCGCCCCTTCAAGTCCATCCCCGGCTTCAGCAACAGGAACGAGACGCACGAGCCGGCGTTACCCGGATTCGTCTTCGACAGTGATTGGTTGAACTCCGTCACCCGCTCGATACGCACCAACAGGTCCGCATTCGGAATCACCGAACGGTTGATGTCTTCCATGACACCGGTAACCATGACACTCGTCGAGTCGCTGATGCGCAAGCTCTTCCCGATCGGATCGTCATTACCGAATATCTTACGGGCAAAGCTTTCCGAAACGACCGCGCTATAAGGATCTTCCAAAAGCCGGTCGCGGTCGCCATCGAGTATCTTGAATGAAAAGAGGCCGAAAAACGTCGAATCCGCATATACGAGATCGGCAGTCAACTTCTTGTCTCCATAAAAAATTTGTTTACTCTTCCCTTGATCCGTGATGACCGGACAGACTTTCTCGATCTCCGGATACCGCTCTTCCAGCCAATAGGAAACCGGGACACCCGATTCCAAAAACTCTTCATTGCCGATGGCAACGATCCGGTCGTAATTCGCCTGTTGTTTGTCGATATTCAATTCCCGTTCCACATACACCGCAATCAGGATCACGAACATCAGCGAAACAGACAGCCCGAAGACGTCGATCGCCGTATACCCCTTGTTCCGGCTCAGGAATTTCAGAAAAGATTTTATATTTAACAGATTATTCATAGTGTATTCCATTTATAATTCATAACCCCAAACTCATATCTCACAAAGAACATATCCGACTTTCCCAAGCCGGATATGATCACAAAACAATTAGAATGTGTCTATGTTCTATTTTACAAAAATTAAATGAATTCGTTTACGGACGACACGATACTTCCGTCGAACAGGTTGATCACCCGGTGGGCGAAGCTCGCATCGTGTTTGGAGTGTGTCACCATAACAATGGTGGTTCCTTCTTTGTTCAGTTCGGTCAAGAGCTGCATCACTTCGGCTCCGTTTTTGGAGTCCAGGTTACCGGTCGGCTCATCGGCAAGGATGATTTTCGGATTCGAAACAACGGCACGGGCGATGGCGACACGCTGCTGCTGACCTCCGGAAAGCTGCTGTGGAAAGTGGCTGGCCCGATGGCTGATGTTCATGCGCTTCAAGATGTCATTGACCATCTGCTTGCGCTCGCTTGCCTTTACTTTGAGATAGGTAAGCGGCAACTCCACGTTTTCAAAGACATTCAGTTCGTCGATCAGATTGAAACTCTGGAACACGAAACCGATATTTCCTTTACGCACCTGCGTACGTTCTTTTTCTTTCAAGTGTCCGACTTCCCTGTCCGCCAGGTAATAGTCGCCCGATGTCGGGTTGTCCAACAGGCCCAGGATATTCAGCAAGGTGGACTTGCCACAGCCGGAAGGGCCCATGATTGCCACAAACTCACCATCCTTCACTTCCATCGACACGCCGTTCAACGCGATCGTTTCCACCTCTTCCGTACGGAAAAACTTACTTAATCCTTCAATTTTAATCATGACTGTATCTGTTTTTTTATTATTGCTTCTTCTTGCCTATCTATAGGCAAACAGCGTGCCAAAGTACATAAACCATTTATTTACAACCCTATAATAATTTCAATATTTTCCGCGAGTGTCTAATTTTTGGACAGTGGTGTAAAGATATTAGACACTCGCCGGGAAAACGAGATCCCGGATTATTCCGATTTCAAGCTATCGACCGGATCTTCGTTCGCGACATCCCAGATGCGGTACACGATACATATCAAGACCACCAGGCAGACAAACAATGCCCCTGCCAAGAAGATCCACGCACTAAGAGGTATCTTTTCCACAAACTGCCGTTGCCAGTGTTCCGCGACAAAATAAGATATGCCGCATCCTAATAAAATCGCAGGGAGGGCGATACGAAGGACGTCTTTCAAGAATATCCGTAGAATATCCTTCATCGTAGCCCCGTTCACTTTGCGGATGGCCAATTCCTTGCGGCGTCGGTTCACTTCGTCGTTCGTATAGCCGATCAATCCGATCAGGGAGATTATCAGCGTTATTAATCCCCCGATCATCACTTCGTCGCGGAACTTCCGGGAACTGCTGTACAGGTCGACCATCTGAACGGAATAAACCGTCAGTTTCGGCTCTTGGTCCGGCATCAGCTCTTTCAATCTCTCATTTACTTTTCCGACTGCATCAGGAGTCATCCGGTGGAATTTCACCAACAAATGGGCAGAAGGACGTTGACGGTAGAACAAGACGGAAGGACGTGCATCCATATCGATGAGCGAACCCATGATATAATTCTCATATACCCCGCAAATCGTATAATACTTCGAGCCATACCGATCATGTTCCGATATATAAATGGATTTACCGACTGCACCGTCCGGCCAGTCCACGAATTCTTTCATCTTCTCCACAAAAGCACGGTTCACCATCACTTCGTCCGAAACCGGGATATTCTCGGTGAACGAGCGGCCTTCTATCACCGGTATTTCCATTAAGTCAAGGAATCCGTTGCTCACCCAATACTGGTCTGCAATATTAAAAAGTTCCTTTTCCGACTCCGGTAAAGCGATATTATTGCCCGACATCGACCAAAAAGGTAACGAATAGGAAGTCGACACCGCTTCTACTTCCGGCAGGCGCATCACTTCATCCAGCACCTTATAACGAGTCGTGGAATCGATCGCCGAAATACTGCAATAGGCCAGCCGGTCATACGAATAACCCGGATCACTGTTCACCATATACGCATGTTGTCTGCCGACAATCAATAACAGGGTCACCAGCAAACCCGCCGCAATAAACTGGAGGAAAAGCAGACAGAGTTTCCAGACACGGCGACTTTCACGGAAATTACGGAACGCGGCAGCCACCGGAATACGGGCGAACAAACAGCCCGGAACCAAGCCGGTCACCAGAAACACAATCACGCAAACCCCCAGTAGTACCAAAGCCCCTTTGGATAATAACAACGTTTCGACCGAAACATCCAATAAATCATAAATGATATCCCGACAAAGAAAAATCAGGAAAATACTCACCATGATCGAACAGACCATGTGTACCAGCGTTTCCGACAAAACCATGCTATGGATATTCGTTTCCGAAGCCCCGTACGACTTATGCACGGCTACTTCTTTCGTCCGGTTGACGATCGAAGAAATGGTAATGAGAATATAGTTCATGATAGCCGTGAACAAAAGGGCAAAGGCCAGAATCCCCAACATCATAACCATGTTTTTTACCTCTCCCGCTTTGCTATGCAAGTCGAGCAAGGGCCTAAGCGTATAAGTCAGTTCGTAGCCCGACTTTCTCAAAGCTTCCTGATCGTGGTGCCGGAGCGTCATATCATGAATAGCCGGAGTCAGGCTATCAGGCGTGACTCCCGGTGACAGACGCACATAACCGGCATAACGGTCGTTACCCAACCAGTTGTTCAAACTCTCCGGATCCATGCCGGACATGGCAACCAACATATCGTAACGCAAGCTGGCATTCTGGGGCAGATCCTCGAATACACCTCCGATCGTCACCTCCAAACCGGGATTCTCATCGGGGATGATCGTCAAGCCTTCCACTTTTTCGATACCTCCCATCTTTTCCGCCAACGAACGGGATATCATAGCATACCACGGTTTGGCCAACACCACTTTCGGATTACCGGACAGGATCGGCACAGGGAAGATATCGAACACATTACTGTCGGCCATCATGATATAACGGGCGGAATAACGTTGTTTGTCAGGTGTCGTGAACAGGGTATTATCTCCACCGATATAGGTAAGCCGGGTAGCGTCTTCCACGCCCGGAATCTCACTCCGCATAGCGGGAGCTACAGCACCGCTTACCTGATAATAGTCTTCCTCTTTCCCGTTCATGCTATAATTCTCATAGATCCGGTAAATCCGGTCCGCATCCGGATAGAAGGTATCGTAAGATTGTTCAAAATAGATCTTCGCAATCATGACCAACGCAACAGACAACCCCACACTCAGCGAGATGATCTTCATTACATTATGACGTCCTTTTTTGAACAATGAGCGTATGGCAATATTCAAGTTTCTCATATCTATCGTGTTTATCTGCTTTTCCTACTATCGTTACTCTGATTTCAAACTATCAACCGGATTAGAATTCGAAACGGCCCATGCACGGTACAGGACACAAGCAATGATCAAAACATAGACCATCATCGCTCCGGCCAGGAAGATAAAAAATCCGATGGGCGCCTTTTCCGTAAATTTCTCCAACCATCCCGTACCGGAATAATAAGCGACAGTCATACCGATCACGATAGCGGGAATCGCAATATAGGAAATGTCTTTCGAAATCATCTTCAAGATACTCCATGCCGTCGCCCCGTTCACCTTACGGATCGCAATTTCGCGTCCACGACGGTTCGTTTCGTCACTGGTATATCCCAGCAGACCGATCAATGCAATAATCAAGGTCACGATTCCCCCGATCATAACCGAGTCGCGGAACGTGCGGGAATCCTTATACAGGTCTATCATATCCATATAATAAGCCGTCACCGTAACATTTCGGTCGGGCATTACATCTTCCAGCACCTTTTGTGCCTTTTTTATATTCTCCGGTGACATCTCATGGAATTTGATCAGGATCATCGGTGCATATCTATCATAGAACAGGGCGGTCGGACGTGTATCCGGATTACCGGTACTGCCAATACAAACATCTTCATACACACCGCAGATGGTAAACGGTTCTCCATTCTGGCTATGTTCCGTAATTATAATGTTCTTGCCAATCGCACTCCCGGTCCAACCAGCCACCTGTTCCATCTTTTCGACAAAAGAACGGCTGACCATCACTTTGTTCGAAGCCGAACCGTCAGAACGGAACACCTCTCCTTCAATAACCGGAATCTCCATCAAGGAAAAGAAATCATCTTTCACCCAGTACATATCGGCAATATTAAACAGTTCGCGGTCATCTCCAGGAAGTGAAACATTATTTCCCGACATCCCTGAAATCGGCAGGTCATAGCAGGCAGAAACTTTGTCAACTTCGGGTATCTTGCGCAATTCCTCGATTGCCGTATTACGGACGGATTCTTCCACACCCTGTGTCGAGCAATAAGCCAACTTCTCATAGGCATATCCGGGATCGACATTTACCATATAGTCATACTGCTTATTGATAACCGACAATAATGCCACCAGATAGGCTGTTGCCAAAAACTGTATGAACAGCAGGCAAAGTTTCCAGTACCTGCGGGATTCTTTAAAATTACGGAATGCGGCAGCCACCGGAATACGCAGGAACATATAGGTCGGGATCAAACCGGTAATGAAAAAAATCACGATGCAAACTCCTATCAGTATCACAATAGTCTGTGTCGAGAACAATGCTCCCAACGTTGCCCCTAACAATTCTTCCGTTTTCGTACGGAACAGAACGATCAGAAAAGCGGCAAGCAACAAAGAAATCAGCATATGCAAACACGTCTCCGACATGATCATACCGAACAGGTTCTTATCTGAAGCCCCATAACATTTATGAACAGCCACCTCTTTGGTTCGGTTGATCAACGTGGAAATCACGATAAGCACATAATTCATCGCAGCCGTAAAGATGAGCACAAAAGCCAGAAAGCCCAACAGGGAATTCATGCTCTTCACCTCATCACTGTTACTGTGCATGTCCATCAACGGAACCAGGCTATAAGTCAAATCAATTCCCGCTTTTTTCACCTCTTCCAGATCGCAATGCCGTCCTTGCATCTCACGAATGGCAGTCGTCAGGCTTTCCGGATCAGTGCCGGGATAAAGTTTTACATACCCCAGATAACGGTCATTCCCCAGCCAATTTTCACGACTCCACTTGCTCATACCTTCCAAAGATGCAACAATCTCAAAACGCAAGTGGGAATTTTCAGGTACATCTTCAAACACACCTCCTATCGTATAGGTTTGTCCTGGACTGGATTCAAATTCAAATTCCTTGTTCACTGCCTGTTCTGCACCTCCCAACAGTTTGGCAATGCGATTCGAGATCATCACATATCCCGGACGGGACAAAGTCTCTTTCGGATCACCGATCAGGATAGGACGCGGCAACAGATCGAAAACATTCGTATCGCCCATCACGACATAACGGGCGGAATAACGGTTTCCATCCTGTGTCTTGAACAACTCCTTGTCACCCCCGATATAGGTCAAACGAGTTGCTTTTTCAACCTCCGGTATCTCGACTTGCATAGCTGTAGCCACGCCTCCGCTCACCTGCCCGTAGGACTTATATTCACCATCCCGGATGATGTTTTCGTGCAACCGATAAATACGGTCGCTATCCGGATAAAACTTATCAAACGAACGTTCAAAACACACTTTCGATATCAGGACAAGTCCCATCGCCAGTCCGACTCCCAGAGATAAAATCTTTATCCCATTACTTCTTCCTTTCTTAAAAAGCGAACGTAATGCTATGTTCAAGTTTTTCATATCGCGTATTTATTATATTCCGTCCATTAAAATTCAAAAAGCGTGCCAAAAGAGTCAATAAACTAAAATACAAATAGATAAAAGCACGATCATTTTTTTTAAGTGTCCAATTATTTGACAATGGTGTACAATAATTAGACACTCCTGATGGGTAAAACATCGAAACTAGTTCACGGAAATGCAATTGACGTCCCACAAGGATATTTCATATATTTTGTACTTTTGCAAACATGAAACGGAATATACTCGCTCTTTATCTGATCAAACTATCCAAATGGTTCACATTGGTTATGCCTATCATCGTGCTTTTTTACGAAAAACACGGATTAGGATTGCAGGATGTGTTTATCCTGAAGAGTATCTATTCGATAGCAGCCGTTGCCTTGGAGATCCCTTCAGGCTATCTGGCTGATGTTTGGGGACGCCGCAAATGTCTGATATTAGGATGTATCCTTTTCTTCTTCGGATATCTATGCTATTCGTTCACCTCGACATTCACGGCTTTTCTTTTCGCTGAAATCTTGTTGGGGACAGGACAGACATTGGTAAATGGTGCAGATTCCGCTCTGTTATACGATACTACCGCCCAATACAAGAAAGAAAATTTATACTTACGATATGAAGGACGGATCACGATGATCGGCAACTTCGCTGAAGCGCTGGCAGGTATCTTTGGTGGTTTATTGGCGACTTATTCCCTTCGTCTTCCTTTTTATGCGCAGGCTGTGATTGCATTTACAGGTATTCCGGCAGCATTCGCGCTTAAGGAGGTCAACCGTTCCAATAAAATACAGAATCCGGTAAACGAGATTGTCCGGATCATCAGATATTCGCTGGTAACGAACAAGCAACTTTGCTACAATATCATGTATTCAGGTATAATCGGGGCAGCGACTCTCACGATGGCTTGGTTCGTACAACCGGTTTTAATGTATCTGAAAACTCCCGTTTCCTGGTATGGCGTTATTTGGACGGTACTGAATCTGACGGTCGGCTTCGCCGCTCTCTGGTCCGACCGGGTGGACAACTACTTCGGTCCGCGTAAGATGGGAATCCTGATCCTCGTTTTTATAGTCGGCGGATATGTCTCCCTGGCTTTCAACCTTACGTACGCCGGCCTTGCCATCTTGTTCGTCTTTTATATCTTCCGCGGTTTTGCCACCCCCATCCTCAAAGGATACATCAACCAAATGACTTTTTCCGACATGAGGGCGACAGTGCTTTCCATCCGCAACTTCATAATCCGCCTGATGTTCGCCGCTATCGCCCCCTTTATCGGTTGGCTGAATGACATGTATTCGCTCCAGGTTGCCCTACTCGTCTCAGCAGGGATCATATTGCTGCCGGGAGGGATATTTCTGGGGCTTCAGTTCAGAAAAGAAACAAGTTAAAAAGGGACATTGCACAAATTGCTGATCTTATCTACATTCTTGATATAGGAATTATGCTCCCACAGACGTCCGGCACAATATTGATCGAAAGTATCCTGCAATGATTTCTCATCATCAAGGCTATTCACCAGTTCCGGTATCAAGATCTCGGCAAAAACAAAAATGCCTTTTTCCGGTACAAGGACAAGATTGCTCTTGGGTTGTATAGACATTGATTTTTCAAGCATATCGAGTGGGACAATGCGGTAACGCTTTTCACCTTCCTTATCCGAAATCAATAACAGATAATCAGTACTACGAGCCGGAGAAATAAATAGTATATCATCAATCGAACCGGCAAAAGCAAAAAGCATATTCGGTTGTGACATTCCCTTTTTCAGATTGGACAGGCCTACTTCGCCATTCTTAAAAACCGTAACCAGCAAATCTTCCTTGTCTTCCGGGTTATAAGAGAAAATAACACTTCCCCCTTCTCCTCCCCACTTTCCGATCTTGGGACTTACGGAATAGGCTATTTTGCCATTTTTAAACAAGGAGACAAAGACATGGTTGGGCGTGTATCCCAGGTCATGCTTCTTTTGCAAAGGATTGCAACGCAGAGCTGATGTCCGGATTCCTAAATTAATTTGAGTGTTTGCATTTTTAATGCGCAAAGCCTTTTCCTGGACATTTTCTTCGTTTACGGACAAAACCGGAGCAACCGCTTCCACCTCTTGAACCGCTGTCATTTCAGGGACTACAGAACGTTTATCAAAAATATATTCATTCCGTTCTGCACTAAAATACGCAGGAAACTCCGGCATCTTAGGAACAGAATCCAGCTTTTGCCGATGGCGCAACTTGACAAAATCCGCCACGTTGCCAACCGGTTTGATCAGATTGGAACTGGCAGAACGCGTATATACTTCACCTTTCACCTCTACCACTTCATTGATTGGCGCCACTCGAAACGCCAAAACCAGACGTCCGTCTTCATATTCATACAAACGGCAACGTATATACGCCTGATAACGATCCCGATCTTCTTTTTTACCTAATAGCCTGATCACATTTTGATTGACAGAACGAAGGTAAACATCGCTGTCATTATGAGCAAACCTTAACTCCTGGTCCAATCCGGTCAGATATCCCTTATCATTGACTCCGATATAAAGTGTTCCCCCTTCCGTATTCATGAACGATGCAATCACACGAGCCAGGACAAGGCTCTGCTCCTCTGTCGCGTTTTTGTCGGCATGGATAAATGCAGATGTCTTAAATTCTTTTTCTACTCCTTCATGGCCGAAAAATACGGGTATGTACACTCTAGTTTTTTTCTCCCAGACTTTACAACCAAGCAAAACATTAATATTCTCGCAAATCAGTTCCTGCAGGTCATCATCCTTTTCTTTCAGATAGGACATGATATTAAAATAGCGTGCCAACTCAGCTACCGTACGGTTTTTATTTTGCATAAACGATTGCAAATCGGACTGGACGGAAGTCAGGGGACGGGAGTCGAACCAAGTCTGTAATACTCGTATAACCTGTTTGTTATTACGCAAACGCAAGCTGTACCGGTCCATATCTAACGCTTCCATACGATCCGACAATCCCTTAAAAGTTTGCCGGCATTCAACTCCCTCTCTGTTTTTCAATAATTCGGAGTCCAGGGAATTAACCCAATAGATATAGTCGGAACAAAGCCCGTAATAATCAGCCAATTCTTTGTTTCCCACAAAACGGCACAAAAATATCAGGACATTATAAGCATTGAAGCATCCACATATATCTTCGCTGTCGCCTATCAACGAATCTACACAATAAATGAGTTCCTTCAACTGGCTCACCGTTATCCTATCCGACTCGTCATATAAATCGGGAGTTACTGTTTTACTTTCACTTTCAGGCATCTCATCAGTCTGAGCCGATTCATCAAGAGCACTCTCCGGAACTTCAAGATTTAGGCTTTGGAAAGCGACGAAGAAAGGATTGTTTTTTTCTTTCAAACGTTGCAACTCTTCCTTGTCTTTATTGACTTTCAGCACTTCTTTCGTCATGAAGAAAAAGAAACTGCGCAAATTTTCCAATACATTATTATAAAAACCTTTTTCGTCTGGAAATGGGATATGGGACAGCACTTTGATCGTATTTTTCAATTTGTCCGCCGATAAACCTCCATATTCCACCTTATAGAAGTTACCGGCCTTATACTTCTTATGGGGATTAGTCGTTGTTGCCGTCATGCCGGTAGAAAGCAACCACCAGACTTTGCCTTCTGCAATATCGATCACTTTCCCGATTACATTTTTCTTCCTGACGCAATCCGGATACATATATTCATTGAAATCCCGTATCAGGGAAAGCTTGACTTCACTTCCTTCCACGCTCTTTACTTTCGCACGGAATATCTCGTTGACAACAAACATATCCATAAAACCAGGGATGATATAATAGCATGAATTTATGTAAGCGAATGGCAAACAGGCCTTCATTCCCCGGTATGGGGCATCTATAATTTCCATCTTCAGAGACATGTCTTCCTTGTCGATATGCAGGATCCGGACCTTGACCCGTTGATCCGGACGCAGAAAATGGTCTGTCTCCACCTCTTCCTCTTCCATCTCGATCTCTGGTATCTCAATCTCTTTCTCATCTGATCCGGTATCCACAAAAGCCGGAGAAGACATTGGTTGCGACAAAGGATAATCTTCCGCTACCAGATTCCAATATGAACGGAAATCACGGATACTCTTACAAGCATCAAAATTCAAAGATAACCGGCTAAAAGAAGCGACAAACAAACGGTTTTTCAACACAGTAGCCCGGTCTTTACGCCCTTTCCACGAGTTACATCCCAATTCAACCAATGGGCTCAACGTAAATCCATCGTTATCAAGGGTGATCATATTTTTTTCATTTCGACATTGCCTCCACTTTTTACTATCTTCCTGGAAAAGACATGCTTTATCATCTGCCTGTATCATGATGAGACGTTCCAAGATCTTTATCTCATCAAAATGTTGGAGATGCTCCCACTGGATACGGTCACCCAATGTATTCTCGCCAGTGAGCAAAGTATATGACTTATTTTTCAGCAGTTCACTATACGGTGATGGTATACGGGAAAGATAACGGCATATACGGGCAGCAATCAGTGAAAGGTCATCCTCCTTTTGCCGACATTGTCCACAGATCAAGAAGACAAAAGTATGCAAACGGACCGACTCGGTTATCAGAGGATGAAGCGTGTCCCAATCATCGGAGAACCAATATTCAGATACCTTATCATCCATCTCCTTTGCTTTCCGTTTCAATACGCCGGAAAAATCACTGCATTCCTCTTCTGTCATCAGACCATTGGTAATTAGCCTGCAAACGATATCGATCAGTACCGGAAGATTCTGGGAAAAACCAGTCAAATCGTATGACAGCAGATAATATATTTTTAGGATCTCGTCATGTACATGCCAAATGTTTCCACTCTGTTCCAACTTACGCAAAACAGCCTTCAGATATTCATTCGTCTTTCCTTCCGACAAGCAACGGCAAACTTTCAGTTTCAAAGAAAGACGATCCATCCTGTCAAACAATTCGGTTCTTTTTTCATCCGCCCTCCTCTGGTATACTGTTTGCAAATAGTCCGATTCCTCTCCCATCCACCGGCAAAGGTCGAAGGCCTTCTCTAAAGCTTTAGCGGCATCCTTTCCATCCAAGGCCAGGCAATCTCCATGTTTTTCCTGAAAAGCAGCCAATGCCTCGATCCATCCAATCTCCTGATTCCGATACAGGAAACGAGCTTTTTTCAATAATACATCTGAAGCAGGATAATGCGAGACTTTATTCTCCACCAGCAACTTCATATTAACATCACAGGATTGAAATACAAAAGCATATTTTTCCACAATACTATCAGATAAGTTTTTTCCTGTTGTCGACATTTCTTTATCAAGGACAGGTACATCATTCATCATAGTTATAATATTAAAAATAAGATTATTAATTCAACAATTACCCTCTAAAAATTATATATATGAGCCCGAAAGTACTCATTTAATTCCAAGCACAAAAAAAATTCCGACTATATTTTAAGAATGACCATAAAAAAGAGGCCTGTCTCTTACTCCCCAAAAACAGACCTCTTTACGAAAAAGTTTCCATACCTTCCATGCCACCAGACCATACTCGGCAGCATCCAGCCAACCTTTTTTCACCTCCATTATCATAGCATAGGCAAACATTGCAGAACCGGATGCTTCCAGCCAGCAATCAGTTTTATCCACCAACAGGTTCCACATGCCGCTTTCACTCTGGCAATTTTTCGGGCTCTTCATCATAAGACGATGGCCATCCAAAATGCAGCATGATTGGGATTATCTCTCGGTGTCAATATGAATTGTTAATTATCCATATTCGCCTTCTTCTCGAGCGGACAGATAATTAGTCGTCTAATATATCAATTTGAGAAATCATCAAAAAAGGAAGTGCGTCAAGCGCGGGGACAAGTACATTTTGACACACTTCCTTTTACGGTAATTTATTTGGTATAAATTAATTAGCAGTCTGATTTTCTTTTTCTGTCTGAACCGTCTGTCTCGCTTTCATACGGAAGTCCATATACGATTTCGTATTCAATTTTGGAAAACCATCCTTCTCCAATTGCCTACCAACCTTTTCCAAGGTCTGAATATTCTCTTCCAGAATGGTTCCATCCGGACGAGGGCCAATGTTCAACAATAAATTAGCATTCATATCTGCGCAATATCTCAATAGCTCCATAACCTCTTCAGCCGATTTCTGCCGTTGTCGCGAAGAAGTATGATATGCCCACCCTAAAGCCTGGATCGGGATGTTCAACTCAGCCGGCTTTTCATTATTGCTCTCCCAAGAAAAATCGGCAGCGTCCTGTACCTTTTTAGGTAATCCGACACTTTTAAAGACAGGAGCCAATGATCCCATTTCTCTTTCTCCGGTTATAAAATCCTCATTACCGTTCGCACCTGTTTTAAACACGACTAATGCATGAGGCTGAATCTGATGAATCATATCATATATTTCCTGAATATTAAAAAGTTCAGAATACTGATACACTCCTCCAACCGTATCAAACCATATACCGGCAATCGGCCCATATTGAGTACACAATTCCATTATTTGCGTTTTTGCATAATTCAGATAATGCTTAAAATCTTCCACATTACGGAATCTGTAAGACTCAGGAACCTCTTTATAGTGGGGACGAGCCGGATCATACATCGTATTTGGCAAAAAGTAGGGATGATGCCAATCTATACCCACCGAATAATAAATAAACAGGCCCAATCCGGCTTTCCGGCAAGTGACAGCCAACTCTTTTACAAAGTCACGCTGGGCAGGATAATCCATACTATTGTAATCCATCAAATACTACAGGAATCCCTGTCTTTTCAAAAAATCATCCGTCAACTTTCGAACCTTATAATACTCTTCCGTAAGCGGCTTTCTGTATAGAAAGATCGGATGCCCGGCACCTTCAAAGAGATGGAGTTCACAATCCACTCCCTTCTGCAAAAGTTTATCTTGATAGGCCTCGATCGTTTCGACCGATACGATAGGATCTTTCGTGCCAAGCAATATAAGAGTGGAGGGAGTTGCTTCCGACACATGATGGATCGGTGAAATTTTTTCAAAATCCCTTTTTATTTCCGGAAAACCATAACCTCGCGAAACCATGTCTATAACCGGATAATATAACACGGAGAGGTTCGGCCTGTAACCCGCCGGAACAGTCTCATCACTCCCGATCGTTCCGAGTGCGGCAGCCAGATGTCCACCGGCAGAACCACCGGCTACGGCA
>UMAR01002778.1_pt1 | contig 16538 bp, 12 predicted proteins | sample 1963761 | NCBI WGS metagenome assembly UMAR01 (sample SAMEA4835921, study PRJEB28245) | human gut metagenome | biome: gut microbiome; material: fecal sample | place: Denmark | collected 2008 | reverse complement strand
TGAAACAGCACGATGTTGTCCGGGTGGGCTTCCTTTACGGCATTGTAGTCATTCCATGCTGCGCTTCGCTCTGCGGTCTGCCGCTGAAGCTGCTCGTACTGTGTCTTTTCCTCCGGGGTCAGGAAACGGTCTTTGCGGATCAGCTCGGAGATACGCTTGGCGACGTTCGCCCAGTTCAGTTGAATTTCCGGGCAGTCCTGCTTTTTCAGCACGACGCCCTTGCCGCTGTGATCCTCACCGCTGTGGGACGCGCCGGATACCGCGTGGGAGCTGCCTCCAATGCCGTATTCCTTTCTCAGGAAGTCCGCCTGCTCTTTGGGGCTGTGCTTTTCTTTGAAATAGGCGTAGATGCGCCCCTTGCTCCCTTCAATATTGCTGCCGCGGGTCAGGGTCGCGGCGATCTCGTCCTCGGTAATAAACCGCTGCACGGCGGGGATCTCCGCCATTTCGGTGCGGTACTCTCTGCGGGGCAGGGACAGCTCCCGCAGACTCTGCTCGATTTTGTCAGGCTTGTGGTAGTGAAAGCGCAGCAGGCTCCTGTCCTCCCGGCAGTCGGATCGGAGCTGTGCTAAATCGTCCATGAGGACTTCGCGGAACGCAGGGTCTCTCAGCCGCTCGGCAAGCCGCGCCGTTTCCTCCGGGAAACCGCCGCCCCGCATATCCGACAGGCAGGAGAGATAGCCCTGCGCCCGCGCCTTTTCACTTAAATCCTGTCGTAGATACCAGATAGACTGCGCCAGCTCCGTGCGCTCGTGCCCCGGCGCTTCCGCAAGCTCTACGTTGGTTGCGTATTCACCCTGCTCCAAAAGCTGTCCGATGCACTCCGCCGCCTCCTGCCAGCTTACGACCTTTGCGGAGGTCAGGTATCTTGCCGCGTCCCCATTGGCGATGTGGATGCCGTCATCGGCGTACCAGGCGGAATATCTGCCGTTCTCGGTGACGACGCCGTTGCCGCCGTGGAAGCTGCTTTGAAGAAACGCCGCGATTTCTTCCACGCTCTTGCCCTTGGAGAACTCCGTGGCGATCTTCATGCGGGCATAGTCGGCGTTGCCCTCCATGCGCAAAATATGGTCGATGTCCGACTGCGGGATGGACATGGAAAAAGCGGAGGGCGTGTAGCTCTCCGCTTCTGCGATATATGCGATTTGCTCCTCCTCCGTGGGGAACAGGCTCAGTTGGTATGCCTGCGGTATCGGAGGCTGCGCCGGTTCCGCTTCCGGCGCGTCATTGGTCAGTTGTACACCAGCTCGCTGAGGATGATCTCCTCCGCCTGCGCTTTCAGGCTGTTCATCAGCCCCACCCATTTCATCTGGTCGCGGGCTTTCAGCTCCTCCGTCACGCCCGCCGACTTCATCAGCTCCGGCATCATCTGCTCCAGCCTCCGGTTCGCCGTCTCGTCGATCTCCCGCAGGTGCGGGAACAGCTTCTCCGACAGCACCAGACGGCTGTACAGCCCCGGTCTGTGCTCCTGAAGGTAGCTCCTGCGCAGTCTCCCGTACTTGCCCAGGGGTCTCGCGTCCTCCGGCGTTTCGCTCAGCGTCAGGTCGGGAATCAGGTAGTCCCCGTTCTTGGTGTAGGTCAGTTCTGTCATGGCTATGGCTCCTTTCCGCGAGTTTCTCGCGCTCGTAATTCTTGATGGTGACTTCGATCTGCCGCAGCACCTCTCCGTTGATCCTGCTCACCGCCGTACCCAGCTCGGCGGCGGCTTCCGGGGTGTTGAAATCGAAGATGCTCAGGAAATCCTCATGCTCGAAACGGTCGTCCGCTTCAAGCCCGCAGCGGGACATGAGCGAGTAGGCGATGCTGACGGCGGCGGCGCTTTGGAAGGCCGCTCCTACGTTGAACTCATCATACCCGTAAAGAAAGGAATCGTCAACGATGGCGAGGATATCCCGCTTATAGTCCCGCCAGTATTCCTCCGCAAGCTGAGACGCGATGCGCTCAAGCTGGTCAGGGAACCCTCCTTTTCCGTCCACACCGTAGCGGTTTTCCAGCATGGCGCTTACCGCATCCGCGTGTTCCTCCCGGTATTCCCACAGGTAGCGGCTCTTGGGAAATTCCCTGCCGCCCGTGTCCGACACGTCGAACACATACCGAAGCCTCGGCCTTTCGCCGCTGCTGTCGATGAGGGCGATGCCCTTGGAGCCCCTGCGGACATACCGGCCCATCTTTTCGTTCCAGAAGTCGTACTCCGCGCAGGCGGTGGCGTCCGGACGCTGAGCGTGGATCATGACCTGCTCGGCGTAGGGGTATTTGTACAGCCTTGCGGCGGTGGTGAGAAAGCCCGTCCAGCCCCGGTAGCTGCCGGTGATCTGCCGCTGCGCCTCGTCCGCCATCTGCATATACGTTTGTAGCTTGCTCGGCATATTGCTCCTCCTTCATGGCATAAATTTAGAGCGCCCGGTATGGACGCTCTATGTAAGGGCGGTATTCGGTTTTCAGTCGGGGACTATACCGCAGTCAGTCCCTCCGTGATTTGTTTGAAAAAGTCTGCGCTCCATATATTCAGCACGGAGGAATCGTGAATGAACGGCTCCACATCCTGCCTTGCCTGTGCATAATCGATGCTGTCGAAGCGTTCCGCCAGCATCGCTTTGATTTCCGGCAAGGAACAGTCCGCATCAGCGGAAATGAACCCGGAATCAATCAATCGTGCCTGAAGGTGTTTTTGATTGACGGCCGCACCCCTTGAAAGATAGAATACATAGTCGTAAAGATCCCTGCCCTTGATGCGGCTTTGCCACGCACGGCAGATGACCGCATGGATTTTTCCTGCGAACAGGGAGGGCATATCGTACAGCCGCACCTCATACGGAACGGGCAGCAGCCGGTATTTGTGCTCGAATGCGGCGAAGGCGGGCGGGTTAACGTCCACCTCGAACTTAATCTTGACCGCTTCATTCTTCGCTACGCTTCCCGCCACCTTTTCATCCGCGTAGAACAGCAGGAGATGTTCCTTCGTGTTCCCCTTCAGAAAGGCGGAGCGGATGGTGCTTTCTTTTGTCTTTTCCTTTTCCTGAATCTCCACACTCAGCCCAAAGGCTTTTACTTCCTTCTCCAGCACGGGAAAGTAGGCGGTCAGGTCAAAGTCCAAATCCTCCGCTTCCAGCGAAAAATCCAGATCCTCGGAGAAGCGGTCGAGACCGTAGAAAATTCGCAGGGCGGTTCCGCCGTAGAACGCCGCTTTTTTGAAGAAGCCCGCACGGGACAAGCCGCAGAGCACAATTTCCTGCATGATCTCCTTCATAGCGTTCTTTCTGTCGTAGATATTCTCTACATGGTAGCTTTTCAGCATCTGTTCAATGGCGCTGTTCATATCAAAGCCTCCTTAAAAGCGAGCAGAGCTTTTTTACATTCGTGGAGTGATACGCTCCGCTGTATTCGCAAACCTTATTTCCGTCCAGCTTCCCAATCTCCGATTCCTCAATCCGCAAATCCTCCGTCAGCAGCCGGAAAAGCTCCTGTGTGTTCGGCACGGGCGGCATAGTATAGAGCTGGTCGCACAGAGCCTTTTCCGGCTCTGCGATCCGATAGAAATAATCGCCCTCCTGCACGAGCCGAATCCCCAGCGGAAACGCCTCGGACGGCACATCCCGATAGGTGAAGGTTCCGAAGGGCGTTTCGTACTTCTTTTTCTTTTTCTTTTCAAAGGTGGCGCAGGTAACGGCATATACCGCTTCGGGAATCAGCCCGTAGCGGCTGAGGGCATATTCAAAGGAAATGTATGAAGGCCCGTAAATACTGCCCGCAAGCAGGTACGCAGGAGCGTTCCGGTCAGTTTCATATAGCCCCCTTGTAATGGGAAAGCATTCGCCCCGCTCCGCCATACGCGCGAGCTTTGACTTCGGAGAACCGTATTCCCGCAGTTCCTCCAGTAGCATTGCTGTTGTCTTTATCATATTTTCACCTCGCAGTCTTATTATACGCAACTATCAGGTGAAAATCAAGTGATTTCAAAAAATAGTGCGGATTCTTTCATGCTCATTTTGTGCGTTTTCCGGGGAGAATACGCCTCCGTATTGACACTTTTTCCTGTGTGATAGTCTCAACTATTTCACCTATAACTTCGGACGGTTGCGCCCCAAGTGATAGATGCACAGGATTCCTATTGAAAATTTTTGCGGGTACACGCACTTTTCTTCAATAGGATAATCACAGCGGGAGCGACCCGAAAGCCGCCCCCGCCGCATCTGCCTTATTCGTCCGTATCGAAGTCGGGAATTAGCTCCAGCTCCGCGAACTGCTCGTCGGTGATTTCACCCAGCTTTTGCAGGGCGCTGTCGGTCAGCTCCCGCAGCTCGGCTTCGTCCTCGTCAAGGTATCCGCGCATTTCGGTGAGGGCGGCAATCAGCCCGCTGCGGCTGTCGCTTTGGTAGATGCACATGAGGTTCATTTCATCGTTGGTAAAATTCATCATAGCAGCTCTCTTTCCGCGCGCTTTGAACGCGCTGTCTTTTTCGGCTCGTTGACGGGAGGACAGAGCTTTGCCAGCACGGAGGGCTTCTTCTCCTGCCGTGACGCTTGCGCCTGTTCCCGGCGCACCGCCTGCGCCAGCTCCATGAGGGAGACGGGCTTGCCGGATTTTGCCTGTTCCTCCAGCTCTGCCACGGTCTGCTTCGGCCCGTTGTTGATAACGCCGTCGATCATGCCGTAGTCGTCCTCCATGGCCATCTCCGCGTTTTTCAGATAGTTTTCCGGCTTGAGGAAGTCGGGCAGCGCCTTGAAGCCCCATGAATCAACGTAATGACAGGATACCACGCCGTTCTGCTTCAGCGCCACGATGTCGCTGACGGACAGGCTGTGGCCGCGAAAATCCTCCGGGCGGCGGAGGTTGAAGGTCTCATACAGCGCGTCCAACCTGTCCTGCGTATCGCCCCTGCGGTCGAGGCTGCCCGCGTAGACGGCGGCGTAATTTTCCTTTTCAATGGAAAGCCCCTTCTTCTCCAGATACTCGGCGTTCATAAAGCGAAGCTGCGCCGTATCGTCATTATCCCGAAGCTGATAGATGGCAAAGCTGTCGGCGGGGTTGTCAAGAAACGCCTTTTCATAGTCCGGCGGTGTAAAGCGGTCTTTGACCGCCTCCCATTCGGAGGCTTCCACGCCGAAGATGCCGTCAAAGCTGCGGACTTCCTCCGCATCGAACGCCATGGCCTCGGTGTTGTCCGTGTGAAGCATATACACGCTCACGTCCCGTTCCATGAGCTCCAGCGCACGCTCCTTTGTCAGCGGCAGCATATTGGAATCGGTGTAGCCGTAGGCGTTCATGCTCTCAACAGAAATCGCAGGGTCGGGGACGCAGCCGTTGTCCGGCGCTGTGACCGGCTCCTGCTCCTGCACGGCGATCTCCTGCACAGGCTGGGCTGTAAGGCTCTCCGGCTCCTTATCCAGTCCGCGCTCCTTGCAGATTTCCGCGTAATGGCGGTCGATATCCGTAATCAGGGAGGATGAGGTTCGGTTGATGGTCTCCAGCGATGCGCGAAGCTCGGTCAGCTCCCTGTCCTTTGCCCAGGTCGCCAGATACCCGAAGCTGTTTTCGCCTGTCTTAATGCCGTAATAGGCGCAGACGGCAAAGGAGATGCTCTCCGCCTGAATCTCCTCGGCGGCGCGGGAGAGCTTTGCCTTTTCCGGGTACTGTGCGTGCCAAAACTCCTTCACGGTCTGCTCGCCGCCTGTGAAGTTCAGCCCGTCCTCGCCCAGATACAGAAAGCCCTGCTCCGGCAGCTCAATGGGCGCTGCTGTGATGACGGTTGCCGCGTGGTTCACCACAACGTGCTCCTGAATGGTCACGGGCATACCCGGATCGTAATCCGAGCCGCGCAGGTCATATACATACAAGCCCTCCGGCAGCTTATCCCGGTCGATGCGCCCGTTGGAGAACAGCGCGGGCTTGCCGAACAGCTCGACCGCCTGATATTTTTCTCCGATTTCGTCCTTATTGTGGAGCTTGGAGTGGGCGATCTCATGGACGGCGGCGCAGACCGTCTGTACCTCGCTCATGCCTTCTCTGAGGACAATGCGCTGTTTGTCCACGGAGAAGTAACCGTCCATATTCTCCGCCAGCTTCTCAAAGAAGATGGGGACGGGCGCGCTGCGGCGCAGAGCTTCCATAAACACCTCGTAATTCTGCACATCCCCCGTAAGGTTCGCCGCCAGCTCCGGCAGGGGCTTGCCTGCGGTCTGCTGCACGTCGAACACCACCACGGGCTTGTACATGGGGATCTGCACCGTCTTTTCCTCCGTGATAATATCGCCGTTCTCGTCCCGCATGGGGAGCTTGGTGTCCGGGTCGAGCTTTGCTTCTTCAATTTTCTTCTTGAAGGGCGTGGGGGCGATGATTTTAATGCCTTTTTCGCCCTTCTTGACGCTTCTTCCGAACTGATCGCGCCATTTGTTGAAGCCCGCCACATGGGTGGCGTCGGGGCGCTGCATATAGATGAGCATGGTGTTATTGACGCTGTACTTGTGAAAGCGGCTCATGGTGGCAAGGTACTGCCTGTATCTGTCGCTCTCAAACAGCTCCTTTATGCCCGTCTCGATGCTGTCGGTGATGTCCTTGAGCCGTTCCTTGTTGGTCTGTTTTTCAGCCATTTCATGCATACCTCCTTTGGATCATGGTAAAAACAGCGGCTCCCGCAGGGGAATGAAACGCCTGTGCGGGAGCCTGCGAGGGTCACTTGGTGAAGTCCAGCTTATAGGAGGAACGCGCGCCGTCGTCCTCCAGCACGATGAATGCGTCGTAGGTCTTGCCGGTTTTCTCGGAGTAGATACCGCTGGCGTAGGCGCGTCCCTGCGTCAGGAGCGAGGAAGCCATCTTCTTTGTCAGGCTGATCTTCTTGGCGGCAAGGAAGCGGTTGTCCCGCCACAGCCCGAACTTGCAGCTCCGTCTCTCGCAGAAATAGCCGTTTTTGCTCTCCGTGACCTCTGCGCCGCAGCGGGGGCATTTGCCCACAACGGGTCTGCCGGAGGGGAACAGCACCTCCGCGCCGTCCACAGGCGCAGCGTCCCGAACCAGCGCTGCGACCATATCGCAGATGCCTGCGAGGAACTCGTCCGCGCCCAGCTCGCCGCACTCGATCTCCTTGAGGCGGTGCTCCCATTCGGCGGTGAGCAGCGGGGACTGGAGCTGTTCGGGCAGCACGGTAATGAGGGAAACGCCCGCTTCGGTGGGAACGAGGAGTACAGCCTTTTTCGCTTTTCTGCGCTCCGCAAAGCCCGTGGCCACCAGCTTTTCAATGACCGCCGCCCGGGTCGCGGGGGTTCCCAATCCCTTTCTCTCGGCATCTTCCGGCATATCCTCTTTGCCCGCCGTCTCCATGGCCGACAGAAGCGTATCCTCGGTGAAGTGTTTGGGCGGGGTCGTTCTGCCCTCTTTGACCGCGCAGGAGGAAACGGGAAGCGACTGTCCCTCGGAAAGCTCCGGGAGGGTGGTGTTGTCCTGCTTGCCCTTTTCCGTGTATGCCCTCCAACCCATATTAAGGATTGTTTTCCCCTTGGCGGCAAAGGTGTTCCCGCCGCAGGCCAGCCTTGCCTCGGTCTCCAGACAGACGAAGGGCGCGCTGACCGCCATAAGCACCTGACGGGAAACAAGGCGCAGCAGCTCCCGTTCGCCTGCGGGCAGCGCCTCCAAGTCCGTTTCGCCCGCTGCCATGGTGGGAACGACGGCGTGGTGGTCGCTGACCTTTTTGCTGCTGCACACCTGCCCCGAATAGACGGCTGCGGGCGGCTCCGTGCCGCAGATGCCCGCGCAGCACAGCGCCAGCGCGTTTACGCCGCCCTCCATATCGTCGGTGAGATAGCGGCTGTCGGTGCGGGGGTAGGTGCAGAGCTTCTTTTCGTAGAGGCTTTGCAGATAATCCAGCGTCTGCTGCGCCGTGTACCCAAGCAAGCGGTTCGCATCCCGCTGGAGCGTGGTCAGGTCGTAGAGCGCCGGGGCTTTCTCTGTCTTTTCCGTCTGCACGACGGAGGTAACAGCGGCGGCTTTGCTGTTGCAGTCTCCGGCAAGCCGCTCCGCCTCTGCCTGCTCCTTCATGCGTTCGCCTGCGGCGGAGAAGCCGTCAAAGTCCAGATGGACGGTATAGAAGGTCTCCGGCTGAAAGGCATTGATCTCCGCTTCCCGCTGCACCAGCAGCGCAAGCGTGGGCGATACCACGCGCCCCACGTTCAGGGTGCGGTGGTACATCACGGAAAACAGGCGGGTGGCGTTGATGCCCACCAGCCAGTCCGCCTTGCTACGGCAGAGGGCGGAGGCGTAGAGGTTGTCGTACTCCGCACCGTCGCGGAGATTGTCAAAGCCATCAAGGATAGCCGCATCCTCCATGGAGGAGATCCAGAGCCGCTTCACGCGCTTGCGGCAGTTGTTGAGATTATACGCCGTGCGGAAGATCAGCTCGCCCTCGCGCCCGGCATCGCAGGCGTTGACCACTTCATACACATCGTCCCGGTGCATGAGGGTGCGCAGGGTGTTCATCTGCTTCTGCTTGTCCCGCGCCACGGTGTACTGCCAGCTTTCCGGAAGAATGGGCAAGTCCTCCCTTCGCCATTTTCCGTGCTTTTCATCGTAGGCGTCCGCATCCGAAAGCTCCGCAAGATGCCCGAAGCACCAGGAAACGAGATAGCCGCCGCCCGAAAGAAAACCGTCCTCGCGCCTGCCTGCGCCAAGAACGGCGGCGATGCTCCTTGCCACGGAGGGCTTTTCACACACAACAAGCCGGTAACAGGTCGTATTCATCATTGGTTTTTGTCCTCCTCACTGTCAGCAGTGTTTTCATCTTCAAACTCGTAATCCTCTTCTTCCTCGTCCTCGCCGTAGTCGTAATCGTCCAGATCGTCTGACCCACGGGTGTCGGCCTTGGGCTTGCGGAGCTTGAACCAGTACAGCGCACCGCCGCCGCCCAGCAGGAGCAGGAGGATGACCACAACAAGCCCCGCACCGTTGGCGCTCTTTTCGGGCGCGGTCTCCGCAGGCTCGGCGGGCTGTGGCATGGGTTCCGTAACTTCCTTGCCCGCGCACTCACTCATATTGGTTCTGCACACCTTGCAGCCCGTGTTGATTTTGCCCACGGCGCATTTGTCCGTGCAGGCGCAGGCGGGGACGATGCTCTCGCCGTCCTTGGTCAGCGCCAGCAGGTCGGCCTCGTCCACAAGATTCAGGAAATGGACGTTCTCATTGCCCTTATCGTCCCGGTCGATGATGAGATAAAAGGTATTGCCGCCCTTGGTCGTCACGGTGATGAACTGCTTGCCTGCGCCGAAAGCGGAGCCGATGTCATCCATGAGCGTCAGGTTGCCGTCCGGGGTCAGGGGAGCGGAACCTCCGGCAGCGGTGTAATATTGCAGCAGTATCTCCAGCAGCCCCGCAGTATCCGTGTCGTTCTCATAGCCTCCCGCAGAGGTGTTGAGAACCTCAAGGTATTTGCCGTATACATAGCCTGTCTGCTCCGGCACGACCACCTTGTACCAGCCGTTGCTTTCCTCCAGCACCTTCACCTCCGCGCCGTTGAGCAGACGCCCGATCACGGTGTAATCCGTGCCGGGGCCGGTGCGCAGGTTCAAATAGGTGCGGACGTTGACCACCTTTCCGGCCTGCTCCCGTTTGGCGGGAAGCGTCCAGCTCCGATCCCCGATGGTCACGGTATGGCTTCCGTCCGCATTTTCGGTCACAAGCACGGTCAGTGTCTGTCCGTTTGGGGTCTGCTCACCGGTATTCGTATTCTCCGGCTGTGTGGTTGCAGTTGGGTTTTCCATGGTCGGGTCGCCCATTGTCGAATCGACCATATCGCCGCCGCCTGCATAGGCCGTAACGGAAAAGACCGTCATGCAGAGCACGACGGCCAGCGTCACGGCAAAAAATCTCCATTTATTCTTCATCCACAAATTCCTCCGTTTTTCTGTATTCGTCGGGCAGCGCCGCCGTGGGACGCTTTTCCAGCATCTCCATCAGCGCCGCGAGCTGCTCGATGGTCAGCCCGTTCTCGCGGACGATGCCCACAATATCCGTGTTTTCCAGCTTCAGAATCTGCTCGTCCAGGGCTTTGAGCCGTGCGGTCAGCGATGTGAGCTTTTCCGCCAGCTTCTCGCGCTCCTGACGCAGCTTTTCAAGTCGCGGGTTCATAACATCCTCCTTTTTGCGTTGATATGGTTGTTGTTAAGGTAATCTGCCAAACTGGAGAAAATGGCTTCGCCAGTAGCTCGTGTCGATGGAAGCGTAGTGAATGGGGTCGCCGCAGTGGAGCATCCTGTTATTGCCCACATAGATGCCCACATGGGACGCGCCTGCGGTGTCGTAGGTCTTTTCAAAGAAAATAAGGTCGCCGGGACGGGCGCTCTCTGGGGAAACATAGGCGCACATGCCCCGCAGCCCCTCCGCGCCCAGCCTGCCGAAGCTCCAATGCAGGCCGCAGTTGTTGTAGACATACGAAACGAAGCCGGAGCAGTCGAAGGAGGTGGCGGGCGAGCTGCCGCCCCAGACGTAGGGGTAGCCCAGATACTTCTCCGCTTCCTTGATGATGGCGGCGAACTGCTCGTCCGCCAGCGCTTCCGGGGGTATCTCGTACTTCTCATACTTGGTATAGTAGTAGCGGTTCACATACGGGGAGCCGGGGAACAGGTCGGGGCGGTTGCCCAGCACGCTCATATACACGGCGTACATGGAGAGCTGATCGTGGGACATGATATGCACCGGCACATGGGAGAGGTTGAAATTTTCCAGCTCCACATGGCAGATATACCAGGTGTAGGGAACCTCTACTTCGTACTCGTAGCTTTGCAGGTTGCCGTTTTCGTCGGTGTAATAGCCGATATGCGTTTCGGTGCGGTATCTGGTTTCCGTGGCGACGGTTTCCGTTAAGATATACTGCTTTTCAAACAGCGTCTCCAGAATCCCGCCTATTTCGTCAATCGTCCATTCTCCGCCCTTGAGGGCGGTAATCATGGAAATGAGCACATAGGGGTCGTGCTCAATCTCGTCCAGGTCGAAGTGGTACTCGTCGTAATCGTGGGTGCTTTCGTAGCTGTTCAGGTATTCCCGCAGCTCGTCCTCCATGGCGCAGTAGGCGGCTTCCGCCGCCAGCATATCCGCATCCTCCAGCGGATAGGTGGAGGATGCAATGCCGGACGCCCCGCCCTGAAACAGCGTGGAGCAGGAGGAAATGCAGGTCATGAGCAGCAGTATCGCGGCGGCGACACCGCCCGCGATGAGGAAGCCCTTCTTGTGCCGGACAAAAAAGCTGCCGGCCTTTTTGCTTCCCTCGGCGGCGCGCTTTGCCGCCTTCGCGGTGGTCTCGGACGCTTTGACGGTATTCCTCGCGCCGTTTCCCGCTTTTGCGGCGGCGTATTCCTTTTTAATGGCCTGCTTCTGCTGCCAACGGGAATAGGGATTGGAAGCCCTGCCGTATTCCTGCTCGTATTGTTTGTTCAGCGCCTTGAGATTGGCTTTGTCTGCGGCGGCTTCCGCCTTGTCCGCCCTGCGGTAGGGCTTTTCCGCATGGGAGCGGTGCGCCGATTCCGCAATGCGCCAGGTGCGCTCCGCCGTCTCGGTCAGGGTGTTCGCCGCCTCCGTGCCGGGGTTGTCGTCGCCCTCCTCCCGGAGCTTGCGGTGGACTGCGCTGCGGACGGTATCCAGCGGCGCTTTCCTTGCGGCGTGCGCCAGCTTGGAGGGCGGACGCTTTTTGTCCGCCTCCTCAAAGAAAAGGCGCGTCGTGACCTTGCCGCTCTCACTGTCCACAACGCGCTTTTTGACCTTAACGGTTTTCTTGGGAATTTTCGCTTCGGCCTTTTCCAGCTTAACCGCCGCCCTGTCCGCCTTGCGGACAGCTCGTTCCAGCTCCGGCAGGGCGCGTTCTTCCTCGGTGAAAATCAGCCTTGGCGAGCGTTTTGCCATATTCATCACCTCGATTCTGTGGGGATTGGATCGTCATACGCACGCGGCAAAGACGGCCTGTTCGCTGGCGTCTTTGCCCTCTGCAACCTCACGGGGCTCCCAGACGCGGATTTTCTCCGCGATTTTCAGAAAATGCGCCTTTCCGGCAGGCGTGACGAGGGTGTATTCGCTTTTTGTGCCGTCGGGAAGGTAAAAATCCCTGGTCACAAACAGCGGGTCGTTGCGCTTGCCGGCTCTGACAAATACACGGTCGCTGCGGTGACGGTCTCTGAACACATACCCCTTTTCCAGCAGGTAGCCGATAAATTTCTTCTGCGGAACGCCCAGCTCCTTGGCGGTATAGCGGAGACAGGTCAGGCTCTCAACGCCCACAAAGGAATCGTAGTAGCTGGCCTTCGGAGCCAGCCGCACGTTCTCGGCTTCCGCCTTTTTCAGCGCCTCCCGCGCGGCGTTCGCCTTTGCGTTTTCCGCACGGAGCTTGCCGATATACTCCGAGATCAGCTCGGGGTGCTCATCCATCCGGCTAAGGAGTGCATCCGTCATATACGCGCCGTGCTTGCGGATGGAGGGAATGACCTCATGGGTGATCCAGCGCTTGAAGGCTCTCGCTTCCGGCTTGCGGGAGCCGAGAATAAGCGAGTACAATCCAGATTCAGAGATGATAGACATTCGCTGCCTGCCGCCGGGGGTGCTCACTGAATGAGCACCCTTTTCGTCGTCGTCGAGCCTGCTTAAAGCCCGGTTTGTTTTTTCAATCTCCAGTGCTTTACACACGTCGGCTGCTACAAACCACGGGTCGCCATCGATCAGGATGCTTCGTACAGCTCCGAACTCCGGGTTTTCAAAGATCATCAGGTTGTTATTCATATTCGCACATCCTTTCTCGTCTCTATTCTGACTGCACCTGCTCCGAGAGCTTGGTCGTGATGATTTTGTACAGCTCCGTATCCTTGGGGAAGCGGTCTACGAAGGGCAGGATCACGCTGCCGTAGAAGATCAGCCCCTCGCCCTCGGCGGATTGGGTCACATACGAGAGCTGATGGGGCGAGATGTTGAGCTGCTTCGCCAGAATCTGCCGGTCGCCGGAAGCCTGGTTGAGCATATACACATAGTCGGAGTTTTCAAAGATGTTCTCCACCTCACGGCTGGAGAGCAGGTCTTTGACGTTCTGGGTGATGCCCGTGGGAACGCCGCCCCACTTGCGGAATCGCTTCCATATCTCCACCGTATACGCGGCGGTCTGCTCCTCCTTCAAAAGAAGGTGCATTTCGTCGATATAGTAGCGGGTGGACTTGCGCTGTTCCCGGTTAATTGTGACGCGGTTCCACACCGCGTCCTGCACCACCAGCATCCCGATCTTTTTGAGCTGCTTGCCCAGCTCCTTGATATCGAAGCTGACCACGCGGTTTTCGATATTCACGTTGCTGCGGTGGTTGAATACGTTGAGGGAGCCGGTGACGTAGATTTCCAGCGCCGTGGCGATATATTGCGCTTCCTTTTCGTCCTGCCTGCGAAGCTCGTTGTACAAGTCCTCTAAAATAGGCATCTTTTCCGGGCGGGGGTCGCTCAGGTACTCCCGGTAAACAGAGCGCACACAGCGGTCGATGATGGTCTTTTCCACCGGCATGAGGCCGTCCTTGCCGCCCACGATCAGCTCGCACAGGGAGAGGATGAAGTCGGATTTCAGGCTCAGCGGGTTTTCATCGTCGCTGTAATTCAGGTTCAAATCCATGGGGTTCAGGTAGTCGGTGGAGGTGGGCGAGATCTTCACCACCTGCCCGTGCAGGTGCTCCACCAGCGGCCCGTACTCCGCCTCCGGGTCGCAGATGATGATATCGTCATTCGTGACGAGGAACACGTTGGCGATCTCACGCTTGGCGGAGAAGGACTTGCCGCTTCCGGGCGTGCCTAAGATCAGCCCGTTCGGGTTTTTCAGCAGCTTTCTGTCTACCATGATGAGGTTGTTGGAAAGGGCGTTCAGCCCGCAGTACAGGGCTTCCTTCCCGTCCTGAAACAGCTCCTGGGTGGTAAACGGCACGAAAATCGCCACGCTGGAGGTGGTGAGCCCCCGCTGGATCTCGATCTGGTTCAGCCCCAAGGGGAGGCTGCTCATGAAGCCCTCCTCCTGCTGAAAGTCCAGCCGCGTGAGCTGGCAGTTGTACTTCTGGGCGATGGAGCCCGCCTGAAAGACGTTGTTACCGAGGCGCTGCCTGTTGTCCGCCACGTTCACCACAAGGAAGGTCAAAAGGAACATACGCTCGTTGCGGCTTTGCAGCTCCTGCAAGAGCTTTTTCGCCTCCGTGCCGTAGGTGGCGAGGTCGGAGGGGATAATATCCATATCGTAGCCGGAGCGCACCGCCTTTTTCTGCTCCTCAATGGTCATCTTCTGCAAGTCGGTGATCTTGCGTTTGATGGTCTTGATGGCCTTTACCTGATCCACGGACTGGACGTGCATACTGACGATAAGGGAGCTTTCCATATCCAGGAAGTCCGCCAGCATCCGGTCGTTGAGTTCGGGGGCTAAAATCTGCAAGAAGGATACGCAGCCGGTCTTGCTGCCCACGCCGAAGCTGCTGCCGGTCTTGAACTCGAAGGCGCTGGGCGCGATGAAGTCCTTCACCGACAGCCCGGAGGGAGCCAGCCAGTCCCACGAAAAGCGGAAGGGCTGCGGCTCGTCCATGTGGAGCATCCCGTGCAGCAGGCGCAGTCGCTCCATCCCGTTCAGGGCTTCCGCCTGCACGCCCAGACGGCGGAAGTTGTTGAGGATATCCGTCTCGATGCGCTCCAATCGGGGCTTTGCCGCCTTCAGACTGTCCGCCTCCACGCCGAAGGTCAGGTACTTGGTCTTGATGAGACCGTTGTTGCCCCGTGCGAGCTGGCTTTGCAGCATCCCGGTGTACTCGGTGCGGAGCTTGTCGAAGCAGTCGCCCTGCAAGGGGATGGCGATGCGCCGGGCGTAGGTGTCCCGCGTGGCGGAGAGATTGATGAAGGAGAGCTGGAAGCGGATGGAGGAATCGAAATAGTTGAGGAAGTCGCACCAGCCGTCGAAAATGGCGGTCTTGTCCTCGTTCTGGTTGAGCTGGTAGTTGATATCCTGAAACTGCACGGTTTTCGTGTAGTAATTGTCCGTCACGCGGCACACGCCGTCAGGGTACATCCGCTGAAAGGGGATGCTGTCCTGGGCGGACTTCTTTCGCTTATCCTGACGCTTGGCTCTTGCAATCGCCGCGTCAATCTGCTTTCGCTCGGCTCGTGTGAGCTTTCTTGCGGGGGTTTTGTTTGTGGACAATCGCGTAGACCTCCTTATCCAAAATATCCTGCCGGTTCAGCAGGTCGTAGAAATTGTTCGTCCTGTACGGGCGCTGTTTGGGGCGCAGGAAGCACACCTGCACGATGTTGCGGATGAGCTTCTCCGGCGGCTGACCGTTCTTTTCGTACATGGCCAGCAGGAAGAAGGGCAACATGACCAGCATCATGCAAAGAGCCGCCGCGCTGCTGCCGATACTGCCCTTGAGCAGAAAGAAAAGCGGTACGCCGATGAGCGCGCCGCCGCCGAAGCACAGAATCTGCCGTTTTGTTAAATTGAACATGACCTTGGTTTTCACCGCGTTCAAGTCCTTGGGTACGGGAACGTATGCCAATTTTCATCACCTCCGTCAGTGAGCGTGGAACAGGCTCCTGGCAAGGGAGCTCGTCTTAAACAGCGTGAAGCACAGCAGCACCGTGTACCCCATGCACGTCCATATGGCTGCCGAGACGCTGCTCTCCACCACGATGTTCTGGATCAGCACCGCGTAAATCGCCACGCAGACGATGATGAGGAAGCCCTGAAACCCCAGCGCCAGCAGGCTTCTGAGGTAATTCTGGCCCATCTGCCCCCATTCCCGGTTGGCCATGGTCGCCATGGGGATGGGCGCGATGGAGGTCACGCAGTAGATCTCGATCATTCTGCCGTAGCAGATGATGAAAATGCAGATGGTCAGCGCCCACATGGAAAGATGCACGACCACGGACTCCAGCCACAGCCCCAGCAGCGACCAGACCTCCATTTCCGCAAGCGCAGCTTCAAATCCCGCGATATGCTCGTTGAACGTCAGGGACGTGTCCGATATGATGATGCCCGACGCGCTGTTGACGACGCTCTGAGCAGCCTCGAACACGCCCATGACGATGTTCCAAGTGTTGGTGACGATGAGCACGGCGCAGGCGGTCTTGAATATCCATTTGAAGAACATCCAGGTGTCCACGTCGTGCATATTGTTCTTTTCCGTAATGAGCTGAATCAGCTCCAGCGTCATGACAAATGCGAGGATCACGCCCGCGATGGGCAAAATCACATTGTCCGACAGCGTTCGGATCATGCCGTAGACGCCGCTGTTCCAGCCCTGGGGCGTTGCGCCCACCTGTCCGGCGATGCCCGCCACGCGGCTGTTCACGTTGTCAAACAGTCCGTTCACGTTGTCCATGATGCCGCTGATCAGCAGCTCCTTCAGCCATTCGGTGAATTTCTGCCATATCAAATCCAATGGGCTTTACCCTCCTTTCCCGCAGCGCCCGCCCAGAGGGGCGGACGCCGCGAAGGATTCGTGCGGGCGATTAACCGAACAGGCCGGAGAGCAGGGGAACGAGAATGACGCCGATGAGCGCCACGCCGCCGCCC
>UMAR01061900.1_pt1 | contig 16543 bp, 14 predicted proteins | sample 1963761 | NCBI WGS metagenome assembly UMAR01 (sample SAMEA4835921, study PRJEB28245) | human gut metagenome | biome: gut microbiome; material: fecal sample | place: Denmark | collected 2008 | reverse complement strand
AATGCAACAATTGCAGAAATGTTGCCAAATTAAAAGATAAATCATTTGTTTGTACAAATTACGATGCGATAAATTGTGCAGTATCACATATAAGATCGTAAGGGTTTAATTTTTTATTGCCCGGGAAATAATATATGCGGAGGTGATAAAAATGAAAAACAACTCTTTTGCTCACGGTCAGGAATTACCGCTGGGGCTGTCTATGGCTCTTGCTCAGGTGCCTGCGGCATATGCTTACTTTGCTAAGCTGGATCCGCTTCAAAGGCAGCAGATAATCGACTCGGCACACTGTATTCGCTCCAAAGAGGAAATGCATGATCTTGTCAACAGCTTATCAAACGGTCAGATCACTGATACAAGTATTTTCTGAACAAAAAGTTAATGTAGACAAATTTCACAATAAATCAAAGATTAATTGATATAAATTTTATATAAATATGTGTTGAAATTTATCTATAAATATTGTACAATATTATTGTAAGGCTTTGTATGCTGTTATGGAGAAAATCAGTAAAAAAAGCTTTCGCAGACAGTTTTGCTCCGCTTTACTGTCTGGTAATATTGTGCAGTATTTTTTGTATGTATTCAGGAGAGATGTATGACTGAAATGTGCTGTTTTTCATCAATTACATATTCTTTTATGGGTAGGTCTTTAAGTATAATTGCGTCCTGCCTTGATTTTTTGCACTCTAACAATATAATTATGCACTGACTAAAACTGCAACGCCATTGTTGCAGTTTTTTATTTGTAATTTTTTGTTTTACTTGGAGGTATAAATTTATGAAAAAAGTTGCGGTAATAATGGGTTCTGACAGCGATTTTCCTGTTGTCAGCAAGGCTGTTGCTGAACTTAAAGCTTATGGTGTTCCTTACGAATGTCACGTTATGTCTGCTCACAGAACGCCTGCGCTTGCAAGCGATTTTGCTGACAAGGCTAAGGAAAACGGCTTCGGAGTTATAATCTGCGCTGCCGGAATGGCGGCTCATCTTGCGGGAGTTATTGCAGGTCACACAACGCTTCCTGTTATCGGTATCCCTTGCAAGGGTGCTAACTTCGACGGCATGGACGCTCTGCTTGCTACCGTTCAGATGCCTAGCGGTATCCCTGTTGCCACTGTCGCAGTTGACGGCGCTAAAAACGCTGCTATACTTGCTATTCAGATGCTTGCTCTTTCTGATGAGGGTCTGGCTGAGAAGCTTGAAAAGGCTAAACAGGATATGATAGACGGTGTTGTGGCTAAGGACAAGGCTTTACAGGACAAGCTCGCTGCGCTTTGATTTTTGATACAGACATATAGCTCGGCTGTATGTTATATTTGATATATCGGGGAAGTTCTGCTGTCGGCGGGCGAACGATGTTCGCACCTACATATTGAAACGGCAGTGGATATGTTTTCGGTGTATCATATAAATAATGTAAATAATTTTATGGAGGAATAAATCTATGGAAAACATTGTAAAGACAGAACAGCTCTATGAGGGCAAGGCTAAGAAAGTATTCGCTACAAACGACCCTGATCTTGTTATCGTTGATTACAAGGACGACGCTACTGCTTTCAACGGCGAGAAGAAAGGCACTATCGTTGGCAAGGGTGCTATCAATAACAAAATGACAAACTATATGTTCAAGCTTCTTGAAAAAGAGGGTATCCCTACTCATCTTGTTGAGGAGATCTCTGACAGAGAGACTATCGTTAAGAAGGTCGAGATCGTTCCGCTGGAAGTTATCGTAAGAAACGTTGCAGCAGGAAGCTTCTCAAAGAAGCTCGGTATCGAGGAAGGTACAAAGCTCAAGCAGCCTACACTTGAGTTCAGCTACAAGTGCGACGAGCTTGGCGACCCATTCATCAACAAGTATTATGCTCTTGGTCTTGGTCTTGCTACTGAGGAAGAGATCGAGGATATCACAAAGTATGCTTTCAAGGTAAATGAGTTCATGCTTGACTTCTTCAAGAACATCGGCATTGACCTTATCGACTTCAAGATCGAGTTCGGCAGATTCCACGGAAAGATACTTCTTGCTGACGAGATCTCACCTGATACTTGCCGTTTCTGGGATTCTAAGACACACGAGAAGCTCGACAAGGACAGATTCAGAAGAGACATGGGCGGCGTTGAAGAGGCTTACCATGAGATGATAAAGAGAGTAATGGGAGAATAATATCTATGGGCGGTTTTTTCGGAGCTGTTTCAGCTAATGACTGTATTCAGGACGTTTTCTTCGGGACCGACTATCATTCACACTTAGGCACAAGGCGGGGCGGAATGACTTCATTCTCCCCTGAGCTTGGCTTTCAGAGAAATATTCACAGCATTGAAAACTCACCATTTCGTACTAAATTTGAAAAAGACGTTGACAAAATGAGAGGAAACATCTGTATCGGCTGCATAAGCGACACAGATCCTCAGCCGATAATGGTACGCTCGAAGTTAGGACTTTACGCAGTGTGCTCTATCGGTGTAATACAAAATGCCGCTAAACTGGCTGACGAACTGCTTGAAAAGGGCTGCGCAAACTTTGAGACAATGAGCAGCGGCGCTATCAATTCCGCAGGGCTTATCGGTGCGCTGATCGCACAGAAGGACAGCTTTGTTGACGGCATAAGATACGCACAGGACAAGATAGAAGGCACGATGTCACTTGCAATAATGACAGACAAGTCGATGATCGTTGCCAGAGATAAGGACGGACGGCTTCCTATTATAATAGGACAGCGTTCTGACGGATATTGCTTTTCTTTTGAATCATTTGCATATCAGAAGCTTGGATACTCCACCTGTCACGAACTAAAGGCGGGAGAGATAACTGAGATAACCAAGGACGGCTACAATATCCTCAGCGAAGGTACGGACAAGAAAAAGATCTGCACTTTCCTTTGGACTTATTACGGCTACCCTACCGCTTGCTATGAGGGCGTGAACGTTGAACTTATGCGAACACGCAACGGCGAGATAATGGCGGAGAACGATATGAAAAACGGCAGGCTCCCTGACGTTGATTTCGTTTGCGGAATACCTGATTCGGGCGTTCCTCACGCTATAGGATATGCAAACAAGAGCGGTATACCTTTTGCAAGACCGTTCATCAAGTACACTCCGACATGGCCTAGAAGTTTTATGCCGACAAGCCAGTCAATGAGAAACAGAGTGGCGAAGATGAAACTTATACCTGTTCACGAACTTATCGAGGGCAAGAAGTTACTGTTCGTTGACGACAGTATCGTAAGAGGCACTCAGATGAGAGAGACTGTTGAGTTTCTTTATGAGAACGGTGCAAAGGAAGTCCACATGAGATCAGCCTGTCCTCCTATCATGTATGGCTGCAAGTATCTAAACTTTTCACGCAGCACCTCGGAACTTGAACTTATCGCAAGACAGATCATTGATGAGAACGAGGGTATCGAGGGAGTTAAATACATTGAAGAATACAGCGATTCAAGCACTGAGCGTGGCAAGCTTCTCAGGGACGAGATATGCAGGAGACTTAAGCTTACCTCTGTTGAATTCCAGTCGCTTGAAGGCACTGTAAAGGCTGTGGGTCTGCCAAGCTGTGAGCTTTGCACCTACTGCTGGAACGGAAGGGAATGATTTAATTGGTAACAGGTATCCATGAAGAATGCGGCGTTTTCGGCATTTATACTAACAAGACAAGCGATGTTGCGGCTCAGACTTATGTATCTCTTTACGCATTACAGCACAGAGGTCAGGAAAGCTGCGGTATCGTTGTAAACGACGACGGCGTGTTCAGCTATCACAAAGACGTGGGTCTTGTCAATCAGGTTTTTGACAAGGAAACTCTCGAACGGCTCGGCAAGGGCAATATTGCTATAGGTCATGTGAGATATTCGACTACAGGCAACTGCAACGCTTCAAACGCTCAGCCGCTTGTTGTTCGTCACATAAAGGGTCCTATGGCTATCGCTCACAACGGAAATCTTACTAACGCAAGAGAACTTAGAGAGCAATATGAAAACAAGGGCATGATATTCCACAGCACAAATGATACTGAGGTCATATCATACGCCATAACCGAGGAACGTCTTAGAGCACCGTCTATACAGGCGGCGCTTGAAAAGGCTATGTACAGGATAAAGGGTGCGTATTCGCTGCTCGTTATGTCGCCGACAAAGCTTATTGCGGCGAGAGATCCTGACGGCTTCAGACCCCTTTGCCTCGGAAAGATAGACGACGGCTATGTGGTAGCGTCGGAGACCTGTGCTTTTGACAGCATCGGCGCTGAATACATAAGAGATCTTAAACCAGGTGAAATGATAGTTATTGACAAAAACGGTGTGAACTCTATCACGACTCACTGTGGTAAAAAGGGTACTATATGCGTATTTGAATATGTATATTTTGCCAGACCTGACTCTGTTATCGAGGGATCGAGCGTTCACATGGCAAGGCTCAGGGCAGGAAAATATCTTTGGAGAGAACACCCTGTTGACGCTGATATCGTCATAGGCGTGCCTGACTCGGGACTTGACGCTGCGCTGGGATTTTCTCAGGAAAGCGGCATACCATACGGCATTGGATTTATCAAGAACAGATACATAGGCAGGACGTTCATTCAGCCTAGCCAGACAGAGAGGACAAACTCCGTCAAGATAAAGCTCAACGCTATTTCAAGCACTGTTAAGGGCAAGAGGGTCGTTATGATAGACGACAGTATCGTCAGAGGAACGACTTCGGGACGTATAGTCAAGCTGCTGAGGGATGCAGGTGCAAAGGAAGTTCACGTTCGTATCTCCTCCCCTGCATTCATTGCACCATGCTATTTCGGAACGGATATAGACAGCAAGGAAAATCTTATCGCCTGCAAGATGACCAATGAAGAAATATGCGAATATATCGGTGCAGACAGCTTGGGATATCTCAGTGTTGAAAGCGTTAAAAAGCTTGCGGGAAATTCAAAGTGTGATTTCTGCGTAGGCTGCTTTACAGAGAAATACCCTATCGAAGTTCCTAAGGATATGCCTAAGGACAAATTTGAATCGAAGATATCGGAAAAGAAGTAAATAACTGAAAGGATATTTTATCATGAATACAAACAGTTTTTCAAACAGCTACAAGGAAGCAGGCGTTGACGTAACGGCAGGCTACAAGGCAGTTGAGCTTATGAAGCAGCACGTTGCAAGGACCATGACGAGCGGTGTTCTCAGCGGCATCGGCGGCTTCGGCGGTCTGTTTGAGCTTGACATGACAGGTATCACAAAGCCTGTTCTCGTTTCAGGCACAGACGGCGTTGGCACAAAGCTCAAGATAGCTTTTCTTATGGACAAGCATGACACAGTTGGTATCGACTGCGTGGCAATGTGCGTAAACGACATTATCTGCTGCGGTGCAAAGCCACAGTTTTTCCTTGACTACATCGCTGTTGGCAAGAACTATCCTGAAAAGATAGCTCAGATAGTTTCTGGCGTAGCAGAGGGCTGTGTACAGTCAGGCTGTGCGCTTATCGGCGGCGAAACGGCTGAGATGCCTGGTTTCTACCCTGTTGACGAATATGACCTTGCAGGCTTCTCTGTTGGCGTTGTTGACAAGGACAAGATACTTGACCCAAGCACTCAGAAGGCCGGGGACGTTATGATAGCTATCAAGTCAAGCGGTGTTCACTCAAACGGCTTCTCACTGGTAAGAAAGGTATTCAGCGTTGACGAAAAGACTCTTTCCGTTCACTATGACGAGCTTGGCAAGACACTTGGCGAGACACTTCTCACACCTACAAAGATATATGTAAAGGCTGTTATGAGCCTGCTTGATTCTGTTAAGGTAAAGGCTATATCTCACATCACAGGCGGCGGATTCTATGAGAACATTCCACGTTCACTTCCAAGCGGTCTTTCTGTTAAGATAGCAAGAAGCGACGTTCAGGTGCTTCCTATTTTCGACGTTATCGCAAAGACAGGAAACATTCCTGAGAGAGATATGTTCAACACATTCAACATGGGCGTTGGTATGACAGTTGTTGTTGACAAGGCTGACGCTGACAAGGCTATCGAAGCTATCAAGGCAGCAGGCGAAGAAGCTTACGTTCTGGGCGAGCTTGTTGACTCTGACATGGGCGTTATCATCTGCTAAGGGTAAAGAGATATGAAGAAGATATGCGTTCTTGTTTCGGGTGGCGGAACAAACCTACAGGCGCTTATTGACGCTGAAAAAAGCGGCATTATAAAAAACGGCAAGATAACCTGCGTTATATCCTCGAAGGAGGGTGCTTATGCTCTTGAGAGGGCGAAAAATGCAGGTATCAGCACTGTCGTTATTCCGAGAAAGGAATATGCTGACAGCAAGAGTTACAGCGAGGCTATTCTGGATGAGCTTAACAGACAAGGTGCTGACCTTATCGTGCTGGCCGGATTTATGGTCATTCTTGACGAATGCGTTACAAAGGCTTATCCTTACAGGATAATAAACGTTCACCCTGCGCTGATACCGTCATTCTGCGGCGAGGGTTTTTATGGGCTTAAAGTTCATGAAAAGGCTTTGGAATACGGCGTTAAGGTATCGGGTGCGACTATACATTTTGTAAACGAAAAGGCTGATGCCGGTGCTATTATTTTGCAGGGCGCTGTAGACGTAGCCAATGACGAAACGCCTGAAAGCTTACAGAAGAAGATAATGGAAAACGTTGAATGGAAGCTTTTGCCTAAGGCGGTTTCGCTGTTCTGCGAGGACAGGATAAGCATTAAGGACGGCAAGGCTTACGTTGACCTTAAAGACTGAGAAAAATTATGGAGGATAAGATATGAAGACCCTTAATATTTATGACGAGCTTAAAAGCAACTCATATCCGGGCAGAGGGATAGTTATAGGCAAGTCTGCTGACGGAAAGAGTGCTGTGACTGCTTATTTTATCATGGGCAGAAGTGTTAATTCCAGAAACAGAGTTTTCACGGAAACTGAGGACGGCATCAAGACAGAAGCTGCTGACCCTAGCAAGCTTTCTGACCCACACCTTATTATATACTCCCCTGTTCGTGTGCTTGGAAACAAGACTATCGTTACAAACGGCGATCAGACGGACACTATCTACGAGCTTATGGACAAGCAGCAGACTTTTGAGCAGTCACTGAGGACGAGAGAGTATGAGGACGACGCTCCAAACTACACTCCTCGTATTTCAGGTATCATGCACGTTGAGAACGGCGCATATAATTATGCTATGAGCATACTCAAGTCCGCTGACGGCAACCCTGACTGCTGCGAGAGATTTACTTACACATACACCAACCCTCTTAACGGCGTGGGTCATTTTATCCACACTTACATGGGTGACGGCAATCCTCTGCCAAGCTTTGAGGGCGAGCCTAAGAAGGTGGAGATACCTAACGATATTGAGGAGTTCACCGGCAAGCTTTGGGAAGCGCTCAACGAGGACAACAAGGTATCGCTGTTTGTAAGATACATTGACATTGCAAGCGGCAAGGCTGTTTCTAAGATAGTTAATAAGTACAGCAAGTAATATCTGCGGAGTGAATAGGTTAAATAAACGGAGGTAAAAATTATGGCAAATGAAATGCTTTTGAAATACGGCTGCAACCCTAATCAGAAGCCGTCAAGAGTATTTATGGAGGATGGCAAGGATCTCCCTATCGAGGTACTCAACGGCAAGCCCGGTTACATCAATCTGCTTGACGCATTCAACGGCTGGCAGTTGGTAAGAGAGCTTAAAAAGGCAACAGGTATGTGTGCGGCAACTTCTTTCAAGCACGTTTCACCTGCGGGCGCTGCTATTGGCAAGCCTTTGAGCGAGGTGGAAAAGAAGATATATTTTGTTGACGATCTGGGCGAGCTTACTCCACTTGCAAGCGCTTATGCGAGAGCAAGAGGTGCTGACAGAATGTCATCATACGGCGATTTTATCGCACTTTCTGACGAGTGCGACGCTTGCACTGCAAAGATGATCCAGAGAGAGGTTTCTGACGGTATCATTGCACCGGGCTACACTGACGAGGCTCTTGAGATACTCAAGTCAAAGAGAAAGGGTACATACAACATCATCAAGATAGATGAGAACTATGTTCCTGCACCTATTGAGAGAAAGCAGGTTTTCGGCGTAACTTTTGAACAGGGTCGAAACGAGCTGAAAATAGACAACGATATGCTCACAAATATCGTGACAGACAACAAGGAGATCCCTGAGGACAAGAAAACTGATCTTGTTATCTCACTTATCACACTTAAATACACACAGTCTAACAGCGTTTGCTATGTAAAGGACGGTCAGGCTATCGGTATCGGTGCAGGTCAGCAGTCAAGAATACACTGCACAAGACTGGCAGGAAACAAGGCTGACATCTGGTGGCTCAGACAGCACCCAAAGGTTCTGGGACTTCAGTTCGTTGACAACATAAGACGTCCTGACAGAGATAACGCTATCGACGTTTACATTTCTGACGAGCATGATGATGTACTGGCTGAGGGCGTATGGCAGAACACATTCAAGGTAAAGCCTGAGGTGCTCACTGAGGCTGAAAAGAAGGAATGGCTTGCAAAGAACACAGGCGTTTGCCTTGGTTCTGACGCTTTCTTCCCATTCGGCGACAACATCGAGAGAGCTAAAAAGAGCGGTGTGGCTTACATTGCCGAGCCAGGCGGATCTATCAGGGACGATCATGTTATTATGACTTGCAACAAGTACAACATGGCAATGGCATTCACTGGAATAAGATTATTCCATCACTAATTTCTGCGCATTAATGCAAAACAATAAAGGTCAAGAAGAAAAGGAGAAATTTATTATGAAAAAGTTACTTGCATCACTCATGGCACTGTCAATGGTATTTGCAGTTACAGGCTGCTCAGAGTCAAGCGATTCAAGCAGTGAGTCAAAGGCTGAGGCTAAAACAACTACTACAACTACAGCCGCACCTGCTGTCGAGTCTAAGGCTGACACAACAACTACAACTGCTGCACCTGAGGAGTCAGCTGCTGACACAACAACTTCTGCTGACGACACAACAAGCACTGGCGACGAGGCTAAAGGCACATATGAGAATGACGTTTACACAAGCGATCTGTATTCTTTCAAGATCGACTCAAAGAAGTGGGCAATGCAGGAGTCCGCTGGTGTTGACGTAATGTTCACATACGCTGACGCAGGCGATGATGCTGAGCTTGAGTCTGCTTCTATTAACGTTATCTCAATGTCAAACGATCTGCTCAATGGTCTTACAGCAAGTGATTATGCTGACCAGATCAAGCAAACATATAATTCCATGGACGGCTACACTGTTACAAACGACAAGGAAGATAAGTTTGCAGGCAAGGACGCTTACATTGTTGACGTAACAGGCGAGATCGGCTCACAGAAGGTACTGCTCAATCAGATAATCACTTCTGACAACGGCAACCTTGTTGTTATCACATATGGTGCAAGCGAGAACGCTTACAGCAAGCTTTCTGACGAGTTCAAGACAGTTCTTGACAACTTTAAGCTTAAGTAATAATATACGAAGTAAATAAATGACGATACCGCACAGCATAGGTGTGCGGTATTGTTATAATTGGAAAAACACACTGAGGAGGTCTGAAAATGGACATATTAGTTGTTGGCGGAGGCGGACGTGAACACGCTATCGTTATGAAGCTTGCGGAGTCCCCTAAGGTAGGAAAGCTTTACTGCACACCCGGAAATGGTGGCATTTCACGCTATGCAGAATGTTTTGATGTTGCGGCAACGGATATCGAGGGCGTTGTGGCTCTGGCAAAGAAGCTTAAAGTAGACATGGTGGCTGTTGCACCTGACGATCCGCTTGTACTTGGAATGGTAGACGCTTTGCAGGCTGAGGGTTTCAAGACCTTTGGTCCTAAGAAAAATGCGGCTATAATCGAGGGTTCAAAGGTCTTTTCTAAGGATCTTATGAAGAAATACAATATTCCTACAGCCAAATACGAGGTGTTCACAAACAGTGAGGACGCTATAAAATATGTCAAGGAACAGAACACATACCCTGCTGTTATAAAGGCTGACGGACTTGCACTTGGCAAGGGCGTTATTCTGGCGGAGAGTGAGAAAGAGGCTGTGGAGGCTATACACTCCATGATAGACGACAAGCAGTTCGGTGAGAGCAGTTCCACTATCGTTGTGGAGGAATATCTCACAGGTCCTGAGGTTTCTGTGCTTTCATTCACTGACGGCAAGACTGTTGTTCCTATGATCTCTTCAATGGATCACAAGAGAGCGTTGGACGGCGACAAGGGTCTGAACACAGGCGGAATGGGTACTGTTGCACCTAACCCTTACTACACTGAGGACATTGCCAAGGAGTGCATGGAGAAGATCTTCCTGCCGACTATCAATGCAATGAATGCTGAGGGCAGGACTTTTGAGGGCTGTTTGTATTTCGGACTTATGCTCACCCCTAATGGTCCAAAGGTAATTGAATACAACTGCCGTTTCGGCGACCCTGAAACGCAGGTCGTTCTTCCTATGCTGGAGGGTGATCTTTGCGAGATATTTGAGGCTATTTATGAACACAGGCTGGCTGATGTCAAGATCGGCTGGAAGTCGGGTTACTGCACTTGTGTTGTTATGGCCAGCGGAGGATATCCTGTTAAGTACAAAAAGGGTATCGAGATGTTCGGTATGGACGACAAGGGTCAGGTAGACGGAGCGTTTATTTATCACGCAGGCACTAAGTATGAGGACGGCAAATTCTACACAAACGGCGGTCGTGTTCTGGGTGTTACCTGCAATGCTTACACGCTTCAGGGCGCACTGGACAAGTCTTACGAGGCTGTTTCCAAGATAAAGTTCGAGGGAGAGCATTTCAGAAAAGACATTGGTCAGAAAGCACTGAAAGCACTTCCTAAAGATTCTCTTGATCTTGAATACAAGCATGACATGGAGGACTACATCGAAGAAAACGGCGTTTATCTAAGACAGTAGGATATATAAAACGGGCGGAAAGATTCCGTCCGTTTTTTTGTACAGATAATACATTTATAAATACAAAGACCCCCTCGGACATTTCTGTCCAAGGGGGTCTTTGCTATGTGTGGGAAGTAAAAATTACTCGTCTGCTTTTTCAATAGCCGCAGTTTCGTAAATATACTTAACTGAGCTTTCAACGCCATCGGCTGCGCCTGAGAATGTTGTTGAATCCTCGGCTGCTGTCTTGAGAGCGTCAAGTCTGTCGATAAGTCCCTTGAGGTCGTTGTTGTAGATGTTAAGGAGCTTGCCGATGCCCTCGTCCTTATACTTAGCCATGCCGTCTTTAAGGGTCTTTGCACCGCTTTCAAGCTTCTTAACACCAGATGAAAGCTGTGAGCTGCCGTCTTTGAGCTGACCGATACCGCTGAACAGCTCTGCACTGCCGCTTGAAAGTGTTGTTGTACCCTGTGCAAGCTCTACAAGTGATGAATAGAGTGTTGCAGTACCGTCTTTTAGCTGCTTGCTGCCGTTGTCAAGCTGACCAAGACCGCTGTCAAGAGTTTTTGCACCATTTGAAAGCTTTGATACGCCTGAGTTCAGGCTGTCAACGCCCTTATCAAGCTTGCTTGCGCCTACCTGTGCTGAGCTTACGCCTGCGGAGAGGTTCTTTGTGCCTGCGGAGAGTGTAGCCGCACCATTGTTAAGATCCTTGCTGGACTTAGCAAGCGTACCGATACCAGTTTTAAGTGCAGAAGCACCCTCGTTTACTGTTTTAAGTCCTGTATTCAAATTATCAACGCCTGCGACAAGACCTTTCTTCTTATCGTTAAGACCATTGTATATCTGAGTTACGCCGTCAACAAGCTGTTTGCCCTCGGTTGCCATTGTGCCGACACCTGTTGAAACATCGCCAAGGCCGCTTTGTGCGCCCTGCTGATACTGGATAGAGCCATTTACGGCTTCTATCATATTGCTTATGTTCGTATACTCTGCTGAGCCTTCCTCGTAATTGCCGAGAAGCTGCTCAAGTCCTGCGAGTACCTGCTGGTCGTATGCGATAGACTGTGTAAGTGCGTTATCTACCTTTGTTATGCCATTTGAAAGAAGTTCAACGCTTGCAGGGAGTGACTGCACCTTTTCATAGAGTGTGGAAACGCCTGCATTAAGTGTTGCAACGCCTTTTTTCAGTGCAGTTGAACCGTCATAGGTCTGCTTTGTGCCTGCGGCAAGGTTTTTAGAGCCTGTCTGGAGGTCGCCTACGCCTGTAACAAGCTTATTTGTGCCTGCGGCAAGACTTGCAGCACCGTTATTTACCTGCTGTGCGCCTGAGGATACCTGTGAAAGTCCGCTTGAAAGTGATGATGAGCCGTTCTTCAAGGTTGACATACCGCTGTTTACCTGATCAAAACCACCAAGGAGGGCTGTTGAACCACTATGAGCTGTGGAGATACCTCTCATAAGCTCACCTGTGGAAGAATCAAGGGTCTTTGCTCCGTCACGAAGCTTTGTTGCACCGCTGTTAAGTGTCTTTGCACCATCGTCAAGTGACTTGGAGCCTGAATAAAGCTTGTCGATACCTGTGATAAGTGTTCCTGAGGAATCGGACAGCTTCTTGATACCTGCGTAAAGCTCTGCTGTGCCGTCTACAAGCTCGTCTGTAGCATCAGAAAGCTCATCAAGCTTATCCTGAAGATCGTCAGCATCACCGATATCGCTAAGGTCAAGCTTTGAGAAGATGTCAGATGTTGCGACTGTGAGAGAGGTCGTTGACTCGAAGTCCTTTACGTCTGCTGTGAACTCAACGTACTCCGGTATCTCGATATCTTCGTTATCCTGAAGATCAAGGCTCTTTGTAAGGCCAGGCATTGCAACGCCTATAAGTATCTGTCTGCTTCCGTCTGAAATGAGCTTGCCATTTGTTACTTCAACGTTTGAATAAACGTTAGTATCAAGGATAGCTGTTGTTGCCATAAGATATGGAACATAGATATCTGTTTTCTTGCCGTTTATCTTGACAGTTTTCTTATCGTTGTTCGTATAGTCATATCTTACTGTAAGCTTACCGCTCTTGCCTGCGAGATCCTCAGGCTTTATCTCCTTGCCGTCAAGGGTATATGTTACCTTTACATCAACCGGGAGTGCCTTATCGGTATAGCCCTTATAGTAGATATCTCCGCCCTCGGTATCCCATGTGAGCTTATCACCATTGGCTGTAAAGCCCTCGTCTGTTTTAACATTCTCGATATCTGTCAGGTTGGAAACATCCTCCAACTTCTTTACGCCCTGTGGGTTTTTCAGCCAGTTGGAAACGACTGTTTTTGTCTTGTTGCCGGAAGCGTCAGTGATAACATAAACTGTTTCTTCCTTAGCCTGCTTTTCTGTATCACTGTCAGACTTATCAGCTTTCTTTGTATCTTTTGTATCTTTTTTATCTGATTCGTTCTTTGTTGTTGAGGCAGTGCTGTCGGCAGCGGAAGAGCTGTCTGACTGAGCTGCTGCATAAAGACCTGTGCAGCCTGCGGAAAGAAGTACGGCAAGTATGCCTGCAAGAACTCTTGAATACTTTTTCATAACTATATCTCCTTTACGAATTAGTTTATTTCAGGAAGCTTATAAAGCTTATTTTCTTTTTTCTTCATGCCCATTGTTGTATTGATTATTACCTTATCGAACAGCATAAGCATTGAAGGAAGTATGCAAATAACAGTTATCATACTGATTATTGCACCTCTTGACATGAGCGTACAAAGCTGTGAGATCATATCTACGCTTGAATATACGCCAACGCCGAATGTTGAAGCGAAGAAGCCAAGTGCGCTGACCATGATAGACTTCATTGAAGTGGTGAGTGCGATAGTGACAGCTTCATGCTTATCCTTGCCTGCGTTACGCTCGGTCTTATATCTTGTTGTCATAAGGATAGCGTAGTCAACTGTTGCACCAAGCTGGATAGTACCGATTACTACCGACGCTATGAACGGTATTGTGGTATTCGTAAAGCACGGAACACCCATGTTTACTGTAATAGCAAATTCGATAACGGCTACCAGAATGATAGGCAGTGAAACTGAACGGAGCGCAATAAGAATGATGATAAAGATAGCGGCGATAGAAACTACGTTTACTACCTTGAAGTCATGATCTGTTATGTCGATAAGGTCTTTTGTAGCAGCCGCCTCACCGATAAGCATTCCGTCCTTATCGTAGGATTTAAGTATCTTGCTAAGCTCATCTATCTGGGCATTCTCTTCATCAGAAGCTACCTTATATTCAGAGCCCACCAGCATGAGCTGCCATTTGTCGCTCTTGAGTATTTTTGTTACTGAATCAGGAACCATCTCACGAGGAATAGACGGACCGATAAGAGTATCAAGTGACATTGAGAAGCTTACTCCGTCAACCTTGCCCATTTCGTCGAGCATAGAGTTTACTTCCTTTGGCTTCATATCAGCGTCAACCAGGAGCATATGGGTCGTTGCCATGTTATATTCCTCATCTAGCTTTGTGTTTGCGATAACACTGTTGAGATCCTTTGGAAGAGTATCTGTCAGGTTATAGTAGACATTGGTGTTTATCTGACCATATACGGCAGGGATAAGTACAACTATAAAGAGTACGATAAATGCTGCATGGTGCTTGATAATGAACTTTGAAGGCTTTTCAAGGCTTGGAACAAGGTCTTTGTGCATTGTTTTTTCAAGTGCCTTATCGAAGACAAGTATCATTGACGGGAGAACTGTTATGCAGCAGATAACGCCAATAACAACGCCCTTTGCCATTACGATACCCATGTCCATACCAAGCTCGTAGCTCATGAAGCAAAGTGCAAGGAAGCCTGCAACTGTTGTTATGGAGCTTGAAACAACTGAGGTGATAGTTTTGCCGATGGCGACTGCCATAGCCTCTTTGTTGTCACCAGGGTGCTTTTCTTTCTCCTCTTTGTAGCTGTGCCACAGGAAGATCGAGTAGTCTATCGTTACCGCAAGCTGAAGCACGGCTGCCAGAGCTTCGGTGATGAACGATATTTCGCCTTGTATGAAGTTCGTTCCCATGTTGTAGATTATCGCCATGCCCACGCTGAGCATAAAGAACAGTGGGATAAGGAACGAATCCATTGTAAGTGCAAGTATGATACTTGTAAGTATTACTGCGATAACAACATACATCGGAGCTTCCTGCATTGTCAGATCCTTGATATCCTCAACGACTGACGACATACCGCTTACGAAACACTGTTCACCGGCGATGCTTCTTATCTCCTTGACAGCTTCAAGTGAGCCGTCAGCGGAGGTTGCTTCGTCAAAAAAGACAGCCATCATTGTGGAGTTATCTGTATTGAAGAAATCGTAAATATCATCAGGAAGAACTTCCTTTGGAAGTGAAACGTCTGCCAAGGTGTCATACCAGAGAACATCGCAAACGTGGTCTACCTTTTCGATCTTCTCCTTGACCTTTTCAACGTCCTTATCCTCCATGCCGTCAAGCATTACCAGCGAAAAGCCACCCTTGCCGAACTCGTCAAGCATTATATCCTGACCTTTCATGGTTTCAATGTCTGACGGGAGATATGAAAGAATATCATAGTTTATTCTTGTGCTGACAAATCCGAATATTGACGGTATCAGCAGCAGAACGCTGACTATGAGTATCGGTACTCGGAGCTTTACAACTCCTCTGCCAAATTTCTGCATCAAATGTCATTCCCTTCACATAGTTTTGACCCCTCGGTCTTATTACATCTCATAGTATACATCAAAAATGACCAGCAGTCAATAGTAAAATGACCATTAGTCATTCTTTTTGTAGAGTTGCACAAAATGACCAACGATCATAAGTGACTATTGGTCATTTTGCTCCGTTGACTTTAACAAGAATTTGTATTATAATAAATACAGGGTCAGCCATAGTAAACCTGTGTATGTGTGGCATACAAATTGTATATATTATAATAAGGAAGGACGTGTTAAAATGGGCAAGCTTGATACCAATAAAAAGGTAAAGGAGGACTCTCTGCTTAACACGGCTTTTAGTCTTTTTACCACCAAGGGAGTGAGCAAGACCTCTATTTCAGACATCGTGAACAACGCTGGTGTAGCGAAAGGAACGTTTTATCTTTATTTCAAGGACAAATATGACATAAGAAACAAGCTTGTTTCTCACAAGTCGTCACAGCTTTTCAGAAACGCTATCGAGGCATTAAATGCGAGCGGCAAGAAGCTCACCTTTAACGAACGAATTATTTTTATTGTTGACAACATCATCAACCAGCTAAACGAGAACAAGTCGCTTTTGACTTTTATTGCAAAGAATCTTAGCTGGGGCGTTTTCAAGCACGCTCTTACGTCGCCTATAAAGGACGATGACATCGACTTCCGCAACATTTATGACGCTATGCTTGCTGACGCTCCATATAATATTGTTCAGCCTGAGGTCATGATATTCATGATAGTTGAGCTTGTAAGCTCAACCTGCTACTCGTCCATACTTTACAACGAGCCTGTGGACATTGGCGAGCTTAAGCCTTATCTTTACATATGTATAAACAACATTATCGACACTCATGCAGGCACTGTAAAAGCATAAGAAAAGACACGTTTACAAGATCGTAAGCGTGTCTTTTTTGTGTACAAAAAAGGCGCTGTAAAAAAAGCGCAACAAAGCCC
>UMAR01010822.1_pt1 | contig 16586 bp, 17 predicted proteins | sample 1963761 | NCBI WGS metagenome assembly UMAR01 (sample SAMEA4835921, study PRJEB28245) | human gut metagenome | biome: gut microbiome; material: fecal sample | place: Denmark | collected 2008 | reverse complement strand
CAGCCGATACAGTTTTTCACCTTATCTCCATCAATCGGGCAATGCCGTTTGTCCAATGCATGTCCTGCTTCAAACACAGCAATCTTTAAATCTGAATTTTTGTGTACCAGTTCATATGCGGAGAAAATACCGCCCGGTCCTGCGCCAATTACAATCACATCATACTTCATAAATAACCTCCCAAATCAAAACATAAAAAAAGACCACGAAACAATTGTTTTCGTAGTCAACTCTTTACGGTAGTTGGTAGAAACGTTCAACCATATTATGAACATATACGCCTATTTGATTCATAGATTTAATTTATTCTATCATAATAAATAGGAATACACAATCGTTTTTTCTCTCTTTTTATAGCCTCTTTATAAATTTTTTCCTGCAGTTCGCGAAATTTAATTCTTGACAAATATCGATAAAACTGTATAATAGTACATGTGTCTTACGGACACACCCAATTATAGGGGATTGGTCAAATGGTATGATAGGGGTCTCCAAAACCTTTGGCGGGAGTTCGATTCTCTCATCCCCTGCTTGTGAAAAAGCCTTGAAACATTATGTTTCAAGGCTTTTTGTTTATAACATTTTACTGCATGCATCCAGAACATCAATCAGTTAGTTCAGTTTTCCATCATCCCCACGTTTCGCTGTGTCCAGATAGCGTGTTGAATTGAATATACGCATTGTATTGTGTATTGAGCTACTGCATATCATAAAACTTCATCGTCTCCCGGTCACGATATTCATGTTTCTCATAATATCCGATTAATTTCTGCTCACTGTCCCGCAAAGCCACCATGTATACATCCTTGTTCTGCTTTGCATTGTAACTGGTATATACAATATTGTGACTTACATCTGCTGCAAACCAATCAACCACCTGTTGAATCCGCTTGTTCGATTCCGGATTGTGACAGGCAAGCAGACTTTTCCCTATGAGTGCCTCGCCACCGCGCTTTGCATAATTTTTTATTGCTGCAGGGTTCATGTAAATAATTTCATGCTGTAGGTTACAGATCACAACCGATACACGTTCCTGATCAATAATGCTTTTAAAATATGCGTTTAATTCTTTCATAACGTTCACTTTCCTTTTTTGTCTTTTGGGCACATCCGCGTGCCTCATTGTAAATTCCAAGTTTTCCCTTTTAACACCAGCTTCTCGAATGATTCTGCAAATCTTATATCATCTTCCTCGGTTCTTTTCCTCGGACCTTTCATATGATTCTTCCCGGAACTGCGCCGTGCTTTCTTGTTCAAATGCCGCTCCATCAGCATCTGGTCAATGTTCGCATCTGTGTACCATTTCCCAGACTGATGGATCGCATATGCGCCTTTCCCAAGTGCCATCGCCGCCACCCCATAATCCTGCGACACAACGATATCGCCCTTATGGCAGAGACTAATCAACTTGTAGTCCACTGCATCCGCGCCGGCACCAACCACGATCACCTCACTATAATCAGAATTCAGGACGTGATTCGTGTCGCAAAGCAGCGTCGTCCGGATATGATATTTTTCTGCGATTTCCTCCACGATACGCACGACCGGGCAGGCATCGGCATCTACAAATATTTGCATGATCTATTTCCTCTAACTATACAACCGTTGCACCAAATGGCATCAGCGATAATTTCGCGAGCTTGAAAAATTGCTTTCCGAACGGAATACCAATAATCGTAATGCACAGGATACATCCCCAGACTACATCTGCAATCGCCATCGGAATCCCCGTCAAGAGCAGCCAGAATATATTCGCGATAAGACTCATCGCCCCGCCACCATATGTAACTTCCTTGCCAAACGGGAAGAATGCAAGCCCAGCGAATTTAAAGCACTGCAAGCCAATTGGAATTCCTATGATCGTAATACACCAGCCGATTCCCGCAATCACCCACGAAAGCCCGGCTGCAAAGCCGCCAAATATAAACCATAAAATATTTCCAAGTATACCCATATTTTTGTTTTCTCCCCTAGTATTTTTATTCTTTGTTCTTGTTCTATTCGAATCGTTCGCGCACTATGTGAATTGTACTCTTGCTATTCGAATTGTTCGCGCGGTTCGCTTCCAGACTATATTGGCTTACCACGGTGCATTCATACAATAAAACAGCATCACAAGCTGTGTCACGATCATCATCGGCAGTCCCACCGCAAAATAATTCTTCTGTGTCTTGTGATGAAATAAGTACATCGCAATTATACCACCGATCGCACCGCCAGCAAATGAAAATCCTAGCAAAGTCGCCACCGGGATTCTCCATTTCCCCTTGATTGCCGCATACTTGTCAATGCCAAACAGGATAAACGTTACGAGATTGATGGCGCCCAGATATAATAGCAGAATCTTCCTCTGGCTCATGTATCTTACAATGTTAAATGTCAGCTTGTCTGCCACATATCCTTTTGCAAACAAGAATATCACAATGGCAATCACCAAGGTACAGGCGAGCGTGACATGCAGCATCGCATTTGATTTGGTTGTTTTTTCATATAGTTTCATATTATGACCACGTCTTCCATATTTCCGGATGATATCCAAGTGTCGACTGCTTTCCGTTCCGCACAACCGGTGTCTTGATCACCTGTGGATTCTCCAGTATCTTGTCCAACTTATCCTCCGGAGCAATGTACTGAATCAATGCCAACAGATCCTTATCCTTAAAATCCGGATTGATCATATTCTCCATGCCACCATTAACGGATGCCACAACATTGAACTCGCCTTTGCTCATGCCCTTTTCTTTCATGTCGATAAACTGATATTTAATTCCGCGTTCCTTGAAGAACCGCTCTGCTTTCTTTGTATCGTTGCACTTTTTTGTGCCGAAGATTTGGATGTTCATTTTTATTTTTCCTCATTTTCTTTACTTTGGATTATCTCTTGTATGATACTTATGTAATCTTCATACATATCTTTGTCCTCACTTTTGCAAATCATATTATTAAATATATTCATGGAAATACTGCAAAGTGGGAAAACAATAACCATTATAGCTACGATTGCAATTGTAACTACACTAATTATAGAAAAACCCATTTTTTCAAATTCCTCTCTTAATGCAACAATTACACTAATAAGACTGGATATCAATACACCAAAAACCGCTGCACATACCATATCACTAAACTTTTGTGTTGGGTTGATTGTGCGCAACTGCATTTTTAGATAATGCAAAAAATTATTTAACTGCTGACAATTATACGTTTCATATTTTGACCATACATAATTTTTCCATTCAGAATAAGAATTAAACTTAAAACACTCAGGCAAATTCCCCTTTTTCCTCTTACTTTTGCCACATATTATTTTATATATTCTCTTTTCTTCAGCATATTGAAATCCATAAATATCACCCAATTTCAATTTTTTCATGAAGTACTCCTTCTTTTCTTCTTTGAATGTTTAGATAAAAACATTACCTAATTCATTAAACTTCTCGCACATCTGAACTTCTTCTGTGTCTAAATATACAATGTTTTGCTTTTTTATATCAAATAATTGAATTGACTTTTCGTTTGACAGCACTTGATCTAGCAAATACCAAAGTTTCCCTTTCAAATTCGCATGCATAAGGCACATATCTTTTGTGCTATTTGGCACAGCGGAATATGATTTTTGTTTCAAAGTGCTAATATATTTCATTAAATCACTTCCAAACGCAATAACCAAATCTGTATATTCTGTATGATCAATTTGAGGTATCCATTCCAACGATTCATATCTTTTTAAGTTTGAACCATTATCCATTTTTTCATTTATTTTATATTTCATCAATCCCCATATAAATTCAAATAACAATACCTCGCCTGGTTGTTTTTTATGTTTTCCATTGCACAGGCCATGTATCATATCTATTTTTTCAATCAATTTATCTATATTTCTAATGTCTATTCTCGATAATTCAATTAATTTTAACACAATTGGACAACATTCTGCTAAATTCTCAAAATCATAAAAATAGTATCCATAATTATTCAATATTTGATTCTGAACTTTACCACTGTCTAGCTTTATACGAAAGGCAATAAATTTTCTAAGATATCGTTCGGTATCAACTTGCTCTCCATAAATTTCTTTCACTGAATGTTCCAATTGTGTACTATCAATTGCCAACAGAACAATTACATTATCCAATCCCTCAAACATATGATGTAAACGCTCTAACACCTTAATTGCATATTCGGGCATACATCGATCCAGTTCATCAACCACTAATAATACCGTCTTGTCTTTAGTTAATTCGCAAATTTTATTTCTCGTATAATCAAGGGTTGTCTTAAATCCAAACATCTCATCAAATTGAAATTGTTCTTTTTTCGATATGTTATCATGTATTTCTACTAAATCTATACCTATTTTGTTTTTAACTATCTGGCCTGCAATCTCTTTAATAACTTTTTGAGCTTTCTCTTTCTCAGATTTTCCTCCATATTTGTCCAACATCGCTGACACAATTGCGACCACTGGCTCCTCATAATAATCATACTGCCAACAATTATAATGGAACACATAAAATCGATCGTCCTGTGTTTCTTCATTTTTCAGTCCCTCTAGTTCCTTTTCTAACCGTTCCAGAATATATGTTTTACCATACCCCCACTTACCATCAAGCGCAAATACTCGCCCCTGTTTTTGTTCAGATAAGAGCACTAAAATTTGCTCTATATCGCTCATAATCTTTGCCCTGTCCAAAATATCAATCTTTTCTGTCTGTGACATATTCTCCTCCTTATGACCAACTTTTCTATTCTCTAATATTACGGATTAAGTAACAGAAACTAAGACATATGCCAGAAAAACTATATAACACAAATCCCCATTTAGTTATATATCCCCATTAACCAAAATCCATATATTTATATTACAATATTCTACAAAAAACACAAGATTAAACTTCAATTCGACAAGATTTAATTTAATACATTCATACATCGACGTGCACCACTATCAAAAAGGAGGATTTACAAATGAACACACCAACATCCAGAAATCCAATGCTGTTTTGTGATTACTACAAGCAATGGATCAACGTCTACAAAGAAGGAGCGATCCGCCCGGTCACCATGAGCAAATACAACATGGCGCATCAATGGCTGTTAAAGCTGGCTCCTGATCTGTCGATTTCTGAACTGGATCGGATTTCTTATCAGAAAATATTAAATGAATATGCGGAAGAACATGAGCATCAGACAACGATGGATTTTCACCACCATGTGAAATGTGCCATTTTAGATGCCGTGGATGAGGGGCTGATTCCGCGAGATCCAACCCGGAAAGCGATCATCAAAGGCAAAAAGCCACGTGAGAAAAAGCAGAAATTTCTCAATCAGTTTGAGCTTCACAAACTAATCGAAGACCTTGATCTGGGGCCGGAAGTATCATGGGACTGGTTCATCCTTCTGGTTGCCAAAACCGGAATGCGGTTTTCCGAAGCGCTTGCATTGACGCCGAGGGATTTTGATTTTTCACGGCAAATACTGACGATCTCCAAGACATGGGATTACAAAGGAAATGGCGGCTTCCTGCCAACCAAGAATCAATCGTCTGTCCGAAAGATACAGATTGACTGGTTAACCGTTATGCAATTTGCCGGACTGGTGAAAAAGCTTCCGGAAGATGAACCGATCTTCGCAAAAGGGAAAATATATAATTCCACCTTGAACGGAATATTGGAACGACATTGCAAAAATGCCGGAATCCCCGTCATCTCTATCCACGGTTTACGTCATACCCATGCCTCGCTCATGCTTTTCGCCGGCGTTTCCATCGCCAGTGTGGCAAGGCGCCTCGGACATGCCAGCATGACGACCACCCAGAAAACATATCTGCACATTATTCAGGAATTGGAAAGCAAGGACATTGACATCATCATGCGTTCCCTTGCGAACCTGAATTAAACTACTTCGCATCCAAATATGCACGTCGATTTATAATAAAACTGGGAATACCATCCATAGATATTCCCAGTCTATTCCAGCCTATCAATTTCTCATTCGTCGTTTGCAGAAAGCGTCCTATATATCCGCATCCCGACATTTCGTCAATCGCGCAGCGGCAATACATTCTCCATCAGATCATGCTTGAACTTCTCTACTATAATCTTACGGAACTTGAATTTCGGCATAGGTTCCTCTACACCCGCCTTATAAGATGCATACGCGCGATCTTTAAACGTATTCTCATTTTCCATTTTTCCATCCCGGTAATGATACACCTCATACCGCACATCATCCTCATTCAGGTTCCACAATTTCGCAAATGTCCTGATTTCCGTGTCAATCGCATCATAACGCATCTGGTTGATAACGACTCCAATATCCTGCCCTTTGTATCGGGCTTTATCCTGTTCGATGTTATCAATCACCTGTTGCAGCAATGCACCGAGCTGCTGATTATCCTCTGCAAACTCCTTTGAGATCTCCCGCAATGCCAGAATGTTCTTTGCAAATATCGCATCCTGAAAATCATCATGCGTCTGATCCAGATAATTGACCAACCCTTGAAGCAACTCTACAATGTATTCAAAATCCACCCGCATTTTGCTGTATGCAATCAGATCATAGTCGTCCATAACCGGATCCTCTTTTTCAGTTTTGTCCTTCGGATCCTTCAGCTCTTCCATGACATTTTTATACATTGCCGCATAGTTCTCATATTCTTCCTGCGAAAAATCATATTCTGTAAGCAACTCCTCACGATATCTGGAAAATGCTTTCAAATGTGCAAAGCTCTTATCCAGTCCTCGGAATGCATAAACAAACGCTTTCTTCTGTTCCCGCGACAACTGATGAATCTCTTCCGGTGTCCGTCCCATAGCATGTATCGTCTTAACTGCAATCGAAAATGTCTCTCGCACACTATTCCAATCTTCCGAAACGGCAACGCCTTCGCCACCACGCGAATATAACCGCAGCGCCCGGTCGATTTCTTTCTTGAATTCCTTCGGCGATTGGAATGTCACAACCTGACCATAAGTCTTATTTGCATCAAACAGTCGATTCGTCCTAGAAAACGCCTGTATGATATCCTGCGGACTCATTGGCTGTCTGTCCATATACAAGGTCGAAAGACATGGCGCATCAAATCCCGTCAGCAAACGATTGACAACAATCACAAGATCTAACTGCTGGCTCCGTTCCAGATATCGCTTCTCCTTCCGTGCCAGCCGGTCGTTCAGATTACTATTATAGGCATTGATGTTCTCCACATCGTAATGCGTGCCAAACATCTCGTTATAGTCCTTCATGGATTCCCGAATTTTATCCTGATTTACCGTTGACGCCTCATCATTCTCTGTCACGGAATATGTAATCGCGAACTTCGGGAAATCCGGAACGACTTTGCAGATTTCCTCATTGATTTTTAACGCGTCTTTTCCCTCTTTGATCCGCTTTAATAACTCGTAATACCGCTGTGCCTTTGCAATCGATCCAACGGTTAAAATGCCTTCGTATGTTCTTCCCTTTCCATTCTGCATGCCTAATTTCGTATAAGACTGATTCAGTATCACATCCAGGACCTGTCGCATATGCTCCTCTGTCTCAAACACAGCATCGTCCACATCCTCTTTTTTCGGTCCGAGATTCTCCACCATAAAACCAAGAACCGCCTCGTCATGTATCGCTTCTTTTATCGTATAACTGTGTAGACATGATCCATACAGTTCTTCTGTAGTCTGTGGAAGGTCGCCTTTCTGCTCATATCTATTTTCATCAAAAATCGGCGTACCGGTAAATCCATACCATAACGAATGTGCAAAAAATCGCTCGATTCTGCGTTTCGTCTCCGGTGTAACCGCTCTGTGACATTCATCTACCACAAATGCAACACGAAGGTTTCGGATCTTCTCATATTCCTTCGTTCCCTCCTGCAGTTTCTTAGTAATCATGGTCTGTAACTTCTGCCGCGTCGTAACAATCATCTGCCGGTTTCCATCTGCCATCCGCCGGATCAACGCATCTACATTTTCTGTATCATCCACGTCAATCGTATCATTGTCTGCATAGGATTGAAATGCCATCTTCGTCTGCATGTCCAGATCTTTCCGGTCAATCAGAAATACCGTTTTTTCTATGGACGGAATATCCATCAACAGATTCCGCGTCGCCTTGTAGGACGTCATCGTCTTGCCGGAACCGGTTGTATGCCAGATAAATCCTGACATGCCACGTTTCGAGGCTGCCCGCATCGCTTCAATGGCATGAATCTGATACGGACGAAGAATCAGCAATTTCTTCTTTTCATTATCGAGAACCATGTACTTTGCAATCATCTCATGTGCCTGTGGAATCCGTAACACCGCTTCTGCAAAGTCCAGATAATCACACACCGGGGAATTCTCCTCATCTACCCAGCCTGTTATGAATTTTTTACCTTTGTCTAACTCCGCTGCCGTAGCCGCCGCAAAATATTTCGTATCCACGGCGTTACTCACGACAAACATCTGCACATTTGAGAAAAGTCCGCGGAATTTTCCTTCCGAAACATACTTCTCTATCTGCCGATACCCATCCATATAGGAATGATCCTTGTTCTTCAACTCAATATGTATCATTGGGATTCCATTGATCAACAGCGTCACATCAAATCTTCGGTCCCGCTTGTCATCCACCTCATCTGTCTTGAATGCCTGATACTGGTTGATTACCTCGTAGACGCTCGTTCCCCCGGCAATATGCTCGTTGTTCATCACAACCAAATGCAATGTCTCATTGCCTCTTTGTACATGCACATAGACTTTTCCGTTCTCACCGACCTGCCATTTGCCTGCATCATAAAAAGAAGCATGCGATACATCATTTTTAATCTTTGCAAATTCACTGTCACTGAGTGGCATATCGTTCAGCTTTGCCTTGTTGTTCTGCTCCAATATGTATTTGAAGTTATCCCACAACTGCTCCTCCGTCCGAATATCCTTCCGATATGTCCACTGTGAATCCCCACCGCATAATTGGTCAATTAATCTCTGCTCAATTACTGATTCTAATTCTCCCATTTCTTTCGTCCTTTCTTGTAATTTTTTATGGTTTGTTGCGATATTCCTATCGCATTTTGTACTTTGGTTGACAAACATATGATTTGCCATATATTGTTTTAATTTTTTCAGTTCGCAACACTTACGCTGATGAAGAGCGATGAGGTTATCTAAGTTGGATAACAAGGCTCCTATTTTCCGTTGCTCCTCTATACCCGGCACCGACGTAGACTCCTCAAGGAAAAATTTTTCATCAAGTTTGTTTGAAGATGTATAGGATATTTCAATACACCTGAGGATTTTCGGTGCCATAATTGTTTCTATTTGTATAGCATACTTCCAATAATTATTATCATATGGAACTATATGTTGATATATGGGAAAAAGCTCGGAAATTACTCCATCTCCAATATCATTTGCAACAAATCTACCATATCGATATTCTTGATTTGAATGTCCCTCAAAAGCAATATCCCCTTCTCGCATTACATAAGTTCTTGTATCAATATTATTTGATGTAACCCTGTCTGGATCTTGGAAGTACATCCTTGCAACAGATATCCATCTTGTATTATCAAATTGTCCCAAATTTCTTTCCATTCGTCTAGAAAATAATTCTCCAAACTTACGCTGTTCCCAAGCGTAAGTAAATTTTTCATATCAGACGATATATTTGTCGCATCTTTCACAAAAGTCCCTTTTTTGATAATATTTTTTTATTAAAATAACATTTATAATGTTACTATTCATTGTTTATGTTATCTTAATTTCTCTCTTACCAGCATCAATGCATATCCCATCAGATTTTGTCCTTTCCATTCGCTTGGATCTACTCTTTTGGGATCACTCATAGACAATCCGATGCCCCAGATCTTATCATTTACTGCTGCCTCTGCAAGAACTGCATTGCCTGTACCGAGCAACGCTTTTTTTAACTCTGGATTCTGCGTGAATTTCGCCACTAACCCTTCATAGACGATAATCTGTCTCATACCATTCCAAACATGATTATCAAAGCCAGATACCTTACGTCCTAGCTCTTTGATATAAGCTACATCATCCGTTGCAAGTATCTGTGCCGCAATACTTGCATCGTGAAACCGCAAAGCTTTTTGATGCATCATATACTGTTCCAATGAAGTATATTTCACATCACCAATTGTAAAATCAGACAGATACCAATTACTGAAACATCCATTTTCCTCGTCTGGATTGTGAAATGTTATTACTTTCACTCTGGTTCCCCCACCTTTTGTACCGCTAAATCGAGTTCTAAATCATGCAATCCCGGATATGCTTTCTTCAAGAAACTAAGCGGGATTTTCTTCACAACTTCCCGGCTGGGAATATTATAGAACCACTGATAATATGCATAAAATTCACCTACCCAATCCGGAAGGAATCCAGCAAGTGCTTTCCCATCTTTCAATGCATATTCTTCAGTTTTGCAGAAATACTCCCACAAAGTTTTTGCATCCATCGTGTTCACATATGCCTGTGATTCATCGATGCTTTTCCGTGTGTTACTCTGCATATAGAAATTGATAAAATCCTCTGTGTCCTTATCCGGGAATGTTTCCGCAACATAATCGAATAACTTTCCCTGATTCTCAACTACATCACTTAAATATGCTTCTGCGTATGCTCCCATACCCTATCACCTCTACAATAATGTACTAAATACCTTCGTTACCTTATTTGCTTCTGAATCAACCAGTTTTCTCATATTATCTCTGGCTTCTATATCCCGTTGATTGTATTGTTCATTGAATTCACTATATGGAACTGAGATCATATCTTCCTCAATTTCATGCAATTGTGCATATGCCCGTTCTGATTTGATACAATACTGGATTCCCAAACCTCCCAATGATAACAATTCCTCCAATATATCCATATCTATGTTGTCTCGCACAAATTCTTTTGCAATATAAAAGTACGATGCATCGGCTCTCCAACCCTTTATCACATCATAATCGCTTGTATCAATTCCGTATTTATCAATGAACTTCGTTGCTAACATTCTATATCTTTTGGAATCCGCCGCATCCCGATGCTTCATAAGCTCTGCTAACCAGTTCAGTACATCTTTCTCTTGAAAATCGAGAATCTTCAATCTAGTACAATCCAATTCATATTTATGTACCCATCCATTCTCGCTATTCGGTACACAAACCGCCCACTCCTTGGCTAGATTCAATACTTCCGTCAGATAAAATCCACGCCCATAATCATGTTTATCATTTTCACCACCAAAGACAGGTGTCACTATTTTATTTTGTGTTCCATGATATAAAATAATTTTACCCATTCTGTAATCCCTCCATGAACCAATCAGCCCTTTTACACTTCTGCTTTAATGATACTATCTAAAGGAAAAATGTATATATAATACAAATTTGCAAGGAATCGCTTTCAAAAACTAGCGTTTGCATATTAAACAAACATATTATGTAACATATATTTCTTCAATTCTTTCAATTTTTCACACTTACGTTGATGAAGAGTGATGAGGTGATCTATACCATCAAAAAATTCTCCAAGTTTTACTTGTTCATCCATTACAGGGTATGATACTGTAGTGGCTCCAACAAGCTCTTTATTGAGATTATTAACTGTACTCCCAGCAGCCATTGCCTTATACTGGCTTAACATATTATCAGTACCAAGTAACGTACATAAAAACTTCAAATCAAATCTTTTTTCAGTATCTCTGATAGCTAACCAACCATCGTGAATACAGCCATCAATTGCCAATATATAAGGTCTACCAAAACTCATAGAATTTGATAATATTAAATCTCCAGGATGAACTTCTCTTGTCTTAGAAAGCCCTTCTGGTTTTATTTTCTCTTCCGTTTTTGTAATATAATTTCCTTGTTCAGGAGCATCTCCAATTTTTATCCAGTTTAATCCATTTTCTTCTTTTGTAATAAATCTATCTATAGGTCTTGGAGAACCTCCTCTTTCTATAGTAACAAGTTCAGAGAACTTACGCTGTTCCCAATCGTCCGTAAATCCTTCAAATCGAATTTTTGGATTTTTCTCACCATTTTTCGGAAACATTTTTTGAAGCATAAATTTTTTGAGTTGTTTTGTTTCATCACACTTACGCTGATGAAGAGTGATGAGGTGGTCAAGGGCAGTAAAATAATCTCCTATTTTCTTCTGTTCTTCAGCATTATTAGTTATAAAAACATTAACTCTTCCAATCTCATCTTTGTTGATTTTTTGTGGTATCGCAGTAACTAAAGTACGCTCTCTCAACCCCTTTTGAAATACAGATGTTTTCATTGCATTGCTTAAAAAATACGAATTAATTTCTTTCGGTTTTAACAACGCTAGACTAACATAAAATGCCACTTTTTCCTTAGTCTGCACAACATTTGTAGTTCCCACATCACCTATTCTGGTCATAAGAATATCCCCCTTTTCAGGATACACTTTATAATCCCTTTCAAAAGCTTCCTCAGATATATATTTCTCTGACTTTAATGTTGTAATATTCTCAACAGATAAAAACATAATACCTGAGTCTTGATATTGTGGTGTTTTGTGAACTCCATCATAAATGCCAACCACTTCTCCCAGCTTACGCTGTTCCCAATCGTCTTTAAATCCCTTAAATCGAATCTTCGGTGTATTCATATCTTACACCTCCTCAAGCACACGAATAAACGCCTCAACAGCCTCTTTCGTCGCATCATCCTGAAATGTCAGTTCTTTCATCATTCCGACTAACGCTGCATTTTCCTCTTTGATCTGCTTGTCTGTCTCACGCATACTCTGTGTCAATGCCTTTAAGTCGATTTCTTCCTCTTCTTCCGTTGTATCCACATATCTTGGGATGTTCAAATTGAAATCATTTGCCACAATATCATCATAAGACGCGAGATATGCTTCTTTCTCTACCGTCTTACGATTATTGTATAATTCCAGAACATGATCGATATGTTCCTCTTTCATCACATTTTGCTTTTTCTCTTTTTCGAACAATTTAGATGCATCGATAAATAACACATCGCGCCCTTCGCGGTGCTTCTTCAGCACGATAATACAGGTAGGAATCGACGTATTGTAGAACATGTTCGATGGCAGACCAATCACGGCATAGATCGAACCATTTTCCAGCAAGGTCTTCCTTATGCTTCCCTCTGCTGCTCCACGGAACAACACACCATGCGGCAACACGATTGCCATAGTTCCTGTCTGTTTCAGATGATAGAAACCATGTAACAAAAATGCATAATCCGCCTTTGATTTCGGTGCCAGCTTTCCACCGTAATCCATAAATCGTTCATCCTGTTTGAAGCCTTCTGCTGCCGACCAATTTGCAGAATACGGTGGATTCATCGTAACTGCATCAAACTCTGTTTCTTCATCGGTTGGCCAGTCTGCATCCAAGGTGTCTCCATTTCGCAGATGCTGATTCTCCGGCAGTACGCCATGCAGGAACATATTCATACGAGCAAGGTTGTAAGTGGATGGCATCAGTTCCTGTCCGTAATATTTGATAAAGTCTGGTTCTGTGGAATAATTTCTACAGCTAAGCATCAAAGAACCGGAGCCCATACACGGATCATATACCTGCAATCCTTTTTTATTTTCCTGTCCGGTCATCGCGATCCGACATAAGATCTGTGCCGGTCCATGTGGTGTATAGAATTCTCCTGCTTTCTTTCCCGTTTCCGAAGCAAACTGACCGATCAGATACTCATATGCATTTCCCAGCACATCGCCCTCGGTATGAATCAGATCTGCATCATCCAACACCTTAATTACTTCTGCGATCGTTGCACTCTGCTTCTGATCTCCGGTTCCCAAGCGATTCGAATACAGATCTACATCTGCAAATAGTCCATGAAACAATTCATCAGACTCTTCAATCCGATTAAATGCTGCCTGTAATTTCTCTCGATTGAATGCGTTGTTTTTCGCATCCTTTAAGATGCTGACATAAGTCATGTCCGGATCTAATGTATAATGCAAAGATTCTTTCAATTCCTCCAGCAGCTCCTCTGCATCTTCGCTTTCCATAATTTCTTCGTAGGCTGTCTGTGCCTCTTCCAGACTATCCGGCTTTGCATCATTCAACAGATCATACACTTTCGATAGATAAGAATCTGATAAATATTTATAGAAAACCAATCCAAGCAAGTATGTCTTGTACTCATTGGCGTCCATCTTTCCACGCAGTACATCTGCCCCACTCCATAGTACCTGCAATAAATCTTTTCCTTCTGCCATTTCTATATCCTCCCTCATTCGTCGCTTCTGTTATAATTTACTTACGCTTAATTCTATCATAATTGTGCGGATGATAAAAATAAAATTTTTGATTTTGAATTTAATAGAATTGATTATTTTCCCTCACCTCAACATTCCCCTTGCATTTCCCCGTTTCCTGTGCTATAAAGTAAACAGTGTTTACCAAAGGAGTACAATTATGCGTGAGAGCACAAAAGCGACCAGAGCGACAATTTTACAAAGTGCGAAAGAGATCTTCTTGGAATGTGGCTATCAGGAAGCATCCATGCGAAAGATTGCTGCGCGGGCAGGTATTACCCCCGGCGCGATATACAAGCATTTTTCAGGAAAGGAAGAAATGTTCGGCGAGATATTCGCAGAGAGCGGAAATAAGCTGATGGCACTGAGTGAGTCCATGCTGGATATTGACTTTTCGGCGATGTCCGACGAGCAGCTGATGCAGGTATTCTATTCCCGCATATCCATCCGGACTTTCGAGCTGTTAGAGGACGATATGCAGCTCTTCCACATGCTGTTAAAGAACGATTCCGGCACCTATATCCGGAACTACCGCAAAGTTTATATCGCGCGATGCAACGAATTCGCAACGCGCTTTTATCATGAATTATATGTGCGTGGACTTGCAAAGAATCAACTATCTGAGAAAACATGTTACATGCTGTCGTTGTCTGAGTTCTCGATGATTTGCGAGATGATTGCCGATGATGCCTGCAAGGACGGCTTTACCCATGAAATGAAACAGGCATTTTTAGAGGCGATGGATGTGCTGATGCACGGCATTGAAGCGGCACTTGGATTACAAGGAGGAACCTATGGAAAAGGTAAAAATTGAACCCGGAACCGTACAGGAGACACTCTTAATTCCGCTCTACGGAAGAAAACAGGCGATGGATAGATACCCTGACATCTTCATGGATCACGATTGTCAGGAGATTTTCTCCCACGTCGACTTTCAGGTATCAGAACAGATGCGCGGCAAGATTGGAAAAATCGGTTCGATAATGGGTGCCACACGGCAATTTGATATGGCAAGCGTATGCCGCAGATACTTAAAAGACCATCCGAAAGCCTGCGTCGTAAACCTTGGGTGCGGACTCGATACAACATTCCGACAGGTAGATAACGGACATGCGCGCGCCTATAATCTGGACTTCCCGGATGCGATTGCCGCCCGCAATGAGCTGCTTGGAGACCGCGAACGCGAGACGAACATCGCCTGCGATCTGAATGATCTTTCGTGGTTTGAGCAGATTGATTTCCGCCCGGAGGATGGCATTGTATTTTTTGCATCCGGTGTATTTTATTATTTCAAGACTGAAGATGTGAAGCGGCTTTTCTCAGCGATGGCGGAACGTTTCCCAGGTGGGAAGCTCGTCTTCGACGCAACAAAGAAAAAGGGATTAAAGAGCATGTTAAAGGTATGGCTCAAAGGCTTCGAGATGAAAGACATCAGTGTCTATTTCAGCGTTGACGATGTCGCTGTGTTGAAAGACTGGAGCAGTCACATTGCCTCCGTGCAGAGCAACGGCTATCTGGAAGGCTACCGCCCGCTTGATAAGCGTTTCGGTTTCATAACGAACATGGTGTTCCGACATCTGGACAAATCCAAGATGTGCCAGATCATTGAGATAGATTTTGCCAAGAAAGGATGATTTAGTTGAAGTACGGATTCTCACAGAAATTATTTGGATATTTTTATCACAGCTCCTGCATGAAGCAGGCAAAAAGACAGCATTTGCAGATTGACAGCAAGGCGATCAAACAGGAATACCGTGCCATCCTGACACGCGCTAAGGATATCGGCAAATCCCGGCTGATGAGTTCCTACTGCATGGGCGCATATTTCATCGCATTAAACCGGAACACAACCTTATCTCCGGAGGAATGTTATGCCCTGTACAAGGATGGACTTTCCGCTAATCAGTTGTTTCACAAGGTCATGGGAAATGCAGACAGCTATCTCGATGCGAAGAAGCTTCCAGCCCGGAAAAAGTGGTCTGCTGACTCCCATAAACGTAAATACGAAAATGACTGGGTGGTTGACATCTTAGAAGGCGGCGCGAATGATAATTTCGAGCTTGGCTATGATTATCATACATGCGGCATCTGCAGTCTGTGCCGGGATGAGGGCTGTTTCGAACTTGCCAAATATCTCTGCCGCATGGACTATGTGCTTGCCGACATGATGCACATGCGCTTAGTCCGGACACAGACGATCGCCGAAGGTGCAGCCTGCTGCGACTTCCGGTACAGCCGGATTGAGTCAGAACCAAAAAAGAATCCTTAACAATCATCCTCCCGTTTCATTCCGTCCCGCCGCTTCCGGTCCACTTCGATCCATTC
>UMAR01053059.1_pt1 | contig 17385 bp, 4 predicted proteins | sample 1963761 | NCBI WGS metagenome assembly UMAR01 (sample SAMEA4835921, study PRJEB28245) | human gut metagenome | biome: gut microbiome; material: fecal sample | place: Denmark | collected 2008 | reverse complement strand
GGATTGCTCCCTCGGCTCTTTTCGCTCGAGCAATTATTTTACTAATTGCAATTAGTCGTCTTCGCCACCAATAATTTCAGGACCGCTTGCGGTCATCACATTGATCTGCTGAAATTCCTTGACGTCGACAACAGGCTTAGAATAAGCTTCTTTCATGAAGACATTCCTCCTATTCCTAAATTGCCTTATATCGCTGCCGGCAGTTGCCCGCCGGCAGGAGCGATAAATAGGTGTTTACGCGATTAAGCGTAAGTGTGGTTCATCACATCAGAGTACACGGTCTGCACTTTGCCCTTCTGATCCTTGTAGGTCAAGAATGCCTTAGCAGAGGCAGTGCCGTTCTGAGCGGAGAGACCATAGCTCAGGATGAACTGAGTGCTGCCCTCGGTGCTGTTGGCATAAGCAGCCTTCACAACGCCGGAGTTATCAGCGGAACCCTTCTTGCCAACGTTGGCCAGAGTCAGGTCAGCATCGGTCAGGTTCTTACCATACACAAAACCGGACTTCAGGTAAGTGCAGCCATCCACCATAGCGCGGGTAGCAACGAACTCAACCTTGTAAGAACCGGCAACCTGGTTGGCAGAAACAGCAGCCACAACGGGAGCCTGGGTGGTAGCGGAAGCCGCCTTCACAGTTACATCAGAAGCAACATAGAAGGTGTAGCTGTCGCCGTAAGCAACGATCTTGCCGTCGATAGCCCAAGCGGTAGCGCCGGCCTTAGACACGGTTACCTGGGTGCCGTAAGGAACGTCAGCCAGAGTGCCCTGTGCGGAGTTGCTGCCGTAAGCAACGGTAGCATCAGCGTCAGTGGTTACAGTGTAGGTAGCGGCAGCGTCCTTCTCATACTGTGCATAAACAGTCATGGAGGAGGTAGCGGCCTTAATGGTAGCCTCATCTGCGGACCAACCGGTGAAGGTGTAGCCGGTGTAGGTGGGCGCCTGCGGGATCTTCACATCTGCGCCGGAAGCAACAGACTGAGAAGAGATCACGTTGTTGAACATATCAACAAAGGTGAACTGAACGGGCTTAGCGGACTCAGCAAACACAGGCGTGTAAGTGATGTCAGCGATAGCCACGGTGGTGTAGCTAGCATCGGTGGAAACGATCTTGTTACCGGTCTGCCAGCCTACGAAGGTGCAGTTCTCATTGGGAGTCGCAACCAGGGTGTAAGTGCCGTTCTCAGCGAACTTCTTGGAACCGCCGGCGGTCACATCCTGACCAGCCAGGGTTACAGAGCCGTTCTCCACAGCATTTACAGTTACGGTCACACCAGCCAGAGCCGGAGCAGTCTCCTTGGTGTAGAAGTAGCCGCAGTCCTTACAGGTGTAAGTGGTGATCTCGGGCTGATCCAGAGTGGCCTCCTGGGTCACCTTAGCGGTGAAGTCGCAGGCCTTGGTCTCCTTGTGAGAAGCGTCATTGGCGCAAACGCGGGTATGGGTGGCTTTATCCTCTGCAGTTGCAGCGTCATGGCTCCACTGGCCCCAAGCGTGGTCGGTAGCCGGGATAGCTACAGTGTAGGTGCCGCCGCACCCGGAGCAGGTGAAGGTCTTCACGCCGGGCTCGGTGCAGGTAGCAGCCTTGGTCTCCACACCATTATCGAAGGTGCACTTGTCAGTCTTAGTACGCTGGCTGCAGTCACCCTCGCCGGTGCAGGTTGCAGTGTGGGTGTAATCCTTACCCTCAACGAAGGCCTCACCGCTGGTGTAATCAGCAACGGGAGCACCGTAGTTGTGGGTATGGCCCAGAGCGGGCTTGGTCTCCTCAGTGTAGGAGTAGCCGCAGTCCTTACAGGTGTAAGTGGTGATCTCAGGCAGAACAGCAGTCTGGTTCTGGGTTACCTGAGAAGTAAAGTTACAAGCAGCGCTCTCGGTATGAGTAGCGTCATTCTCGCAGATGTGGGTGTGCTTGGACTCAGCCTTAGCGGTAGAGTCGTCATGCTTCCACTCGCCCCACTTGTGACCGGTAGCGGGGATAACCACGTTATTCTTGCTGATCACATAGCCGCAATCAGAGCAGCTGGTGGTCACGGTCTTAGAACCGTCCTTATCGCAGGTGGCATCCACAATGTTGCTTTCCAGAGTCTGCGGATTATGCGGCGTGGTGGTCAGCTTAGCAGTGAAGATGGTGTCTGCGGAGATGGTCGCTGTGGTGGGATCGGTATCCCAAGCATAGCTGTAGTGGCCGGCAGCATCGGGATCCTTAGTGGGCAGAGCCGGTACAGAAGCAGGGCTCTTGCCCTGTTCCACAGTCTCGGTGCCCAGGTCCTTGCCATCCTCGGTCACATACTTAACGGTGTAAGACTTGGTCTCCGGAGCAGATGCCTTCATGGGTACTTCAAAAAGTCCAACCTCAGCATCGCCTTCTTCGGAGATACCTGTCATGGTGTAACTGCAAGCGATCTCGTTTTCGTTACCAAATGCAATAGAACTGTACTTGGTCATCAGCGGATCGGTGTTGAAAGTCAACAAGCTATCTTCAATTTTTGTGCCAGCAGCTACCTTAAAGCCAACAGTTGCAATGTAAATACCATCAATAACAACATTTGTATCCTCGTCACTGTTGTACAAAGTAGAAGTATCGCCCTGCCATGTAGCATCCGGAACTTCATCGTTAACCAAACGAGTACCATAGCAGATGTACTGCTCGGTTCCGTTTACATCACTTGCATTATCAGTCATATAAGCTTCGCCGTTAGCATCGACCATAGCCTCATCAGCCATTGCAAGTAACTTTGCAGTCTTGCTCCAGCCGGTAGTAGGATTGCTACGCACACCTGGTGTCAAAGCTGAATTAACTTCATATTTAAACTGTACATTGCCAAATTGGCCAGCTGTATCATGCAGAATAAACGATGCAGCAACGAAATACTCGCCCTTAGAGTTTGCTTTCAGGGTGCAATCATCGCTACCAACGGTCTGACCTTCCACAGAAACTCTACTCAAATCAGTAACGGTCGCGCCATCGGTAATCCAGTTCTCATCGCCATTCTTATAAAAAGCCTGATCTTTACCGGTGTAGGCAGTCCATACTACATCCAATTTCGGGCTCAGGCTCTTAGCAGCAGGCAAGTCAGCCTTTTCGATAACCTGGCCAGGCGTATAATTCGCTGCCAACGCAGAAACGGGCGCAGCAGTCAGGATCATCATACCTGCCATAATACCGGAAAGCACTTTCTTTACGCTTTTGCGCATGTGTGTTTCCTCCTAAAATAATCAATTGTAAATCTCAGCACTCAACATTTTACCAGAGAATGCCTTGTAAATGTTGTAATCAGTACCATTCACAGCACCGTCATGATTAAAATCACAGGCTGAATTGTATGTACTGTCACTCTTACTCTTACCTGTACATCTCTTATAAACATTGAAGTCTGTGCCATTTATAGCCGCATCTTTCTTGAAGTTGCATACAACCATACCGTAGGTGCCCAGATCCACATCAGTGTCAGCAACCGTGATCTGAATGTCACGGTCATAGCCATAGGCATAGCTCAGCGTAGCGGTATAAGTACCGGCTGCCAAAGACGGAATGGTAAATACGCCATCTGCGCCGGTGGTAGCCACAACTTCCCCATTGATCAGCACATCACAACCGATGACGGTAAATGCACTGCCGGCGACCTTGCCGCTGGTATTGGCCAGCGCCAGCACCCTGCCGGTAACGGCATGGCCGGTGGCCGGTGACAGATCCGCTGTCATGGGATACAGCGTAGCATTATAGCCGTCAAAGGCGGTAACCAGTGCATAGCAGTCTTGGTCAGCCGTGCCATAATCGGCGTAATCCGCATAATCTGCCTCAATGAAGGTTTGGTTCGGGTCCGTATCCAAGGTCACGATCTTTGCAAAGTCCACAGGCGCTTCCGTAGCAACGGTGACCTGCAACTTCAAAAGGAGCTGACCCGCCGCATCAATGGCGGTGGTGGTGGCGGTCTGGTCCACCCTGGTGATAAAACCAAAGTTGATGGTCCCATTCTGCACCAGCACACCGGCGGCGCCAAGGCCCCGCAGTTGATCCGGCTTGCTGTCCGACAGCAGATCACTGTGACCGTTGACCGTCAGCACAGCCGCGTCATAAGACATGGTGTACTGCATCACGGCAAAGGACTGCATACCGGAAAGCGTAAAGGATACGGTGTAATCCCCGGCAGACAGTGCATTGCCGTCTGCAGCCTTGCCCTCGCTGTCCGTAAAGGTACAGGAGAGGTGGGGCTTCTCGGTGCCCAAGGTACCCTGGGCAGCCAGCGGGGTTATAGAGGTTAAGGTCAAAATCAATACAAACGATAAGAAAGCAGCAAGTGTTCTCTTCAGTTTGTTCAATTTCATAATCATAATCCGTGTAACCCAAGCGGCGCCGAAGCACCGCCCGGGTACTTTAAGTTAGGATTTAGCCGTAGATTGCGTTGCTCAGTGTCTTGCCTGTAAATGCCTTATAGATATTGTAGTCTGTACCATTTACAGCGCCATCATGGTTAAAGTCGCATGCTTCGTTATAGGAAGCACTACCCTTAGATTTACCTGTTGACTTCTTGTATGTGTTGTAGTCAGTACCGTTGATTGCTGCATCTTTCTTGAAATTGCATACAACCATACCGTAGCTGCCCAGATTCACATTGCCGTCCTTCACCTCAATGGTGATGTTACGGTCATAGCCATACTGGTAGCTGAGCGTTGCCGTGTACTTACCGGCAGCCAAAGACGGAATGGTAAAGGTGCCATCCTGACCAGTGGTAGCCACAGTCTCGCCATTGATGATCACATTACAACCAATGACTGTAAACTTGTCACCAGCAACCTTACCGCTGGTGTTCGCCAGAGCAAGCACCTTACCGGTTACAGCGAAGCCGGAGGGAGCAGTGCCCTCTTCAAGAGAGTTCTCTGCATCTACCAGGTTCTTGTAAGCGGTGAAGCAAGCAGACAGGTTGGCGGTGTAGTTGTCCTTATCAGCCGGAACATAGGTGGCAGCGTCCTTATGGGCGTAGTCGCCATTACCGGTGGTCGCAACATCTACAGCAGCAGCCAGTGCGTTCACATAGTTGGTCCAGGACTCGTCGGTGTAAACCTTCTCGCCCTTGTTAACCAGCTTGCCGCCCTCAACAGCACCGTACTTCGCGGAAGTCGCGGTGGTGGCGATTGCAGCATTCTTGATGGCATTGCCTTCTGCATCGACTTTACCGGAATCTGTCCAGGTGGTGGTCATTGCGCTGTAAGCGCTGCCGCTGGCGTGAGAAACCTCAGCCTCCACCTTGTCGCCGATATAGCCGCGCTCGGTCACAGTGCCCATGTACAGGCTAAACATACGAACAGCCTCTTCAATCAGCAGAGAAGAAGTGCTGGTGGAGAATGCATAGGTATAATCCGCAGCGTCATTACCGTTGGTGTTTGCCAGGTCAGCAATGGTCTGGTCGATCTGGTTCCAAGCGCAGGTGGCAAGCACCGTCTTGGACTCGTCACTCTTCAGGTAAATATCTGCAGCGTACATCTTTTCAGCATCCTTCGCCACGGATACCATCTTCTGGTACTCGGGCAGATCGAAGTTGGCGTCCGTCATACCGTCACGAATGGAAGAAACATCCGTGAAGATCTGACCGGCAACGGTAACGCTCAGCATCTGCGCACACTGATCCACAGCATAGCGCATCTTGTCTCTTGCCTGCATGGCAAGTGCACGGGTTTCCGCATCACCATTGTTGACAATGGACTTCTCGGTCACCATGTGCTTCACAGTGAAGTCCTTGCTCACGGCAACGCCATTGGCATTGTAGTAAACGAACTTCGCCTGATTGTAGGTGCCTTCCTTTTCAGCACCGTTGATCGCATAGGGAGCAGCCTTATAAGAGGTGGTATCCCATGCGGTGGCATAAGCCTGGGCGTTCAGGAAGTACCAGGAAGAACCGCTCTTCACAACAGTCTGGCCGGTGGGATCGGTAGCCGTGGTGTAAGCCTGACCACCAACATTGGTGGAAGTCTTACCGGTTACATCAGCATCGGTCAGAGCCTCCGTGGTGTAATAAGGCTGGCTCATAGCGCTGTCAGCATAGTAATAATTGCCGTCAGTCGTTGCATAAGCAGCCAGAGCTGCAGGCAGCTGATCCAAGGAAGTTACGGGCTTGGTTGCAGGCTCGCCGATCACGGTCTTCACCTCAGAGGTAACAGGCGTCTTCGTGAACGCACTGGACAGCGTGCCGGCAGTGGACAGATTCAGCGGAGACTGGCGGGCCTCAAAACCGGCAGCCAAAGCAGCGGTTGCTGCATCATAGGTTGCAGAAGAGCCGCTGGCCTTATCGTAATCCTTAAAGTCAGAAGGTCTGTAGTTCTTAATGTAGTTGTTCAAAGAATCGTACGCACTATTGAACTGGCCACGGTTACCATCGTCAGCAACGGTCACTTTCAAGCTACCGGTTGCCGGGTGGTTGCCGCAGTAGAAACTCAACTTCACTTCTTTCTTGGATACCTGAGAAATATCCGTAGAACCATCATACTTGAACAGATCCAGGGAAGAGGAGCTGTCCTTAGACAGAGTCACGGAACCGGTCTGGATGTACAGACCGTCAATGCCGGTTGCGCCGGAAACCTTGCCCAGCAAGTTGCTGTAAGCGAAGTCGCCAGAGCCGCTCTTCAGATAAACAGCGGTGTAATAACCGTTGCTATCCTTAACAGCAGCAGCCAGTGCGCCGCCGCCGTTCAGCTCGCTCAGCGTGTAAGCGTGGTTCACACGAGATACGCCGTTGGAGGGAACCTGATTTGCGGCAACACCCTTGACCCAAGTCTGACCGCCATCGGTGGTGTAGTCTACCTTTTCGTAGTTCAGCACATCACCGGTGACCTTATCAAACGCGGCCATCATGTTGGAATTGTTTACAGTTACGGTCTTGTTGTTAAAGGAATCCTTAACAGAACCGGTGCTGTAAGCAAAAACGCCGTCCAAAGTCTTGTCGGGAGAACCGGCAAGGGTACGGTCATAGCCAAGACGAATCTTGTAGTTCTTCACTGCATCCAGGTTAGAGCTTGCCAGAACAATATCGGTAGGATAGCTTACACGGAACGGCTTCTGGTTCGCGTAAGGGTTACCAAAGTAACCGGTGTTGTTCACGGTAGCCTGGCCATCGTAGGTCTTACCGGAAGAACCATTGGAGAATCTGCCGTCCTGAGAACCGCCCGGATACACAGAATCGGACCAGTTCTTCCCCGGAGTCACAAACTGATAAGTCTTGCAGGTCAGCCCGGTGTAGAGGGCCTGGTTGGTGTTGGTGTCGATAATGTTGTAAGTAACGGTGTAAGTTACTACAGTATCTGCATCAAAACCGCCGTTGGTAACAGTGAAGGAAGCGGACTTCTCAGGAACAACTGTCTTGCTGGAGAAGTCTACGGTGCAAGCACTGTTATCGGAGGCCACATTCGTGATCTCAATGTTGTAACGGCCACGAGCAACGAAGTTACCCTCGGCGTTCTTCACTGCACGGTTCAGACCGTAGCAGTTATTGGTAACCGTCAGCGTTGTGGTGGTGGTGTTACCGCCATAGCTGAGGGTCAAGTTGCTGTCTGCCACACGAGCGGAAGCCAGCTTCATGTTATGATCCGCCAAAGTGGTGATCAGGCCGCCGATCAGGCTGTTCACAGCCTGTACGGTGTACATAGCGCCGGGCAGGATCGTATCGGTCTTGCCGCTGTCGCCTTTTACACCGCCGCTGGCTTCATACACATTGTATACCAGGGTACCTAGTACGCCGTAACTGCTGTTGCTGGAAGTACCGGCAAAGGTATCCTTCTGCAGCAGATCGTCGAAGGGATGATCGTTGGTCGCAGCAGCGGGAACCACATTACGGGCTGTGCCGTAGCGGCCGCCGAATACAACGTTCACCAGATCAGCCAATACATTGTAAACGGTGCGGATAATGCCTTCGCTCTTGATGGGCGGTGCGGAAACCATGGTCAGCAGACGGGTTACAAACCCGGTTACGCCATACTGGCCGTTCGCATCTGCCACACCAATATTCAGCATACCCTGGATCACATCGGTGTAGATCAGCTCTTCGGAATTCAAAGCGCCTTTCTTTGCAGAATCGCCATACTGCAGCACGCCTGCAACAGGCAGCAGCTTGTTGGCGATCACATTGATGTTCTCCCACAGGGAGTTGGACAGCTTCACCAGGCAATTGCCTTTGGTGTCGCAAACGCCCAGAAGATTGGCAATACCCTTGCCATGCTCGCCGTCCTTAAAGGTGTCGGTGCCGGCATAGTAAACAACAACGGAATTCAGCAGATCAAACAGAGAAACGCCGTCATTCAGAGTAGCGGTCTCCGGATTCCACAGGTTGCCGTCCTTGTCGTGCATGATAATATAGGGGCTCATTACATAGCCCACAGCATCACGAGCCATCAGCAGCAGATTGTCAATGGTTACATCGTACTTACCGTCTGCGCCCTTCTGCACCAGAGAAGAGTAGTCGTGATCCGGCAGCACATAGCCCAGATACAGCTGCAACGCCAGAGCAGCTACGCCCTCTGCATCGTCGCAAGCGTCCAGGTCCTCATTGTGGATGCCCTTCTTGAAGTCGGGGATATTCCGCAGTGCAGAAATTGCAAACGGAATCATCGCGCTCTCCAGATTGGCCTCGGTCAGAGCAGTGCCCTCGCCGTTCTCATGATAGAAAGCGCCAAGAATGTTCGCATCCGTTTGATCACAGATGAACTGCAGCACCTTCAGCATATTGCCAACCAGGGTCTGCGCTACATTGCCGGGATCCTCGGAATTTACCTTCGTCAGACCGCTGGCATCATAGCTCGGCAGGAAGTCCTTTACTGCGGCAACCAGGAAATCATTCAGCGCTGCCAGCATGGAGCTGTAGCTGCTGTAATCATTTGCCATGAATGCCTCAATGTTCTTCATACCGGTCTCAGCAAAGCTGCAGTTCAGGGGGCCGGTTGCCTGTTTAAAGTAGTAAACAGACATGGGGCTGAAACGCAGTTTGTTGAACAGGGTGGTGGAGTCAATATCTCTCCAGGTGTAGGTAGGAGCCTTCACCAGGTCACGGCTGTTGTACTTCTCCAGATCCGCCTTGATGTAAGCCAGATAGGAAGCCGCATCCTTGTACTCTTCGCCAAGGGTCTGGCCGGGCTTCAGGTCCTTTGCAGCCTTTTGGCACTCATAAGCGGCCCAAGCCTGCACATCGGCAGCGCCGTAGTTGTTGGCTACATTGCTGTAGTCCCAAGCCGTGTTGTGGGTCGTGGCACCGGTGTACCACATATAGTAATTGTAGTCGTAACCGCCCACACCGGAATTCAACTGGCCCAGCGTATCCTTCAAGGCGGTGTTCCACGCCATCTCAAAGGCTTGGAAGCCAAAGTCAAACAGCGTATCTGTGGGCTTCAGCACCAGCTTCTGATCCTGATAACGGAACAGATATACATTACCGATGGCCTCGCCGTTCTTGTCATGATCCTCCTGCGTTACATAATGCAGGTTGGTCGTGTCAATATACGGTGCGGAACCCTTCTCCAGATACTGTGCGTATCTGTCTCGAGAATTGGTACCGTCGGCGTATGTAATCTGTGCGGTAATGTTGCTGAGCAACTGGGTGGAGAGCTTATCAAGCAGGATGGAATCCAGCTTGCTGGTCTCCAGTCTGGGATTGTTCCGGATCTGCGCCTTCTCCTCTGCAGTAAACCAACCGGTATTCTCCAGAACCAGCTGCTGAACAATATTATATACCATATTGCTCTGGTAGCCGCTGGACATACCGATCAGGTCGCCGAGGGTCTTGTAAACATCCAAGAAGCTGCTGACGACACCCAATTTGAGTTCGCCGCGCAGCAATTTCTTTACGATATTGCCGTTGGCGCCTTCAGGACCCCCGTCGGAAGAAATGTTCCGAACCAGCTTCACAATACCGCGTACAATATCGGTAGAGGAAGTTGCGCTGCGGGACATTCCGTTAACTGCGCTCAAATCTACATAGCGGGCATCGCCGGCCACCAGAAGCAGTCCGGACTTGTCGTTCAGGAATTTGTCCAGATTTTGAACAGTTTCAAGTACCTCATCCACGCTGCCCAGTTTGATGGAGATGCTACCAAGAATGCTCAGGTCGATATTCATCGGTGCGATGTTTGCCTGAGCAAGAGTCAGATCCACAAAGTCCAAAAGGGCTGTGCAGGCCTGCTCATCATTAAGGATGGGCCAACCCAGTGAGTTGAAGTCCAAGTCCTGGTCATGGTACTTCGTGTTTGCCGAAGCATTAGCCGCGGAAGCGACCATAGCACCGGAGAAACAGCTCATCGCCATCAAGACCGCCAAAAAGAGCGCAAGCAACTTGCGGGAAAACTTTTTAGCTTTCACTAATTTTTACCTCCATAGTAATTTGTAATTCTTACGAATAAATGGTTGCGTGTACGCGCCGTCCCATCCTCTGACCATCGGGCAATCCGATATTCAGGATGAAGGCATTGCAGCCGGACGCCATACATTATGAAAATGCGCATAGAAACACATTTATCGCATTCTTATTAAAACACGATGGTCACCAAAAATCAATAAAGAGCCGTGATTTTTCTGATTTTCGGAATGTTGCACAATTTGAGCGGCCGTTTTTTGTGCGAACGGACAAATTTAATTTACACGAAATTAACAATTTGTTCATATTTTATCGCTTAGTTAAAAGGCAATGCCCATTATTTTGCAAGTTTCGACTTGTAAAGGTCATGTGCTTTACGCGAGATTTTCACACGCAAAGGTGTGCCCCTTTACACCATCGATTTTTTGGCGTAACGGCGGGGGAACTTTCACAAGTTCCACAGGATTTTCCACATTTTTTCCTCCAAAACCGGTGGAATTTCTGTCAGCAGTTGTCGAATGCAGCAATAACGATAAACGCGCCCTGATCCTCCACGCAAATCCAAGATAAGAATGCAGCGCAGATCCATCGACCGGACCAAACATGGTCCATCGGCCGGGCCAAACATGGCTTGATATATAAGTAAGCAAAAAAATGTTGTGCCGGAATTTCGCTATAAATCGGGAAATTTTGCCCACCCGTTCACATTTTGTTAAAAAGTTTTCGGAAACCTATTGACTTGCCGTTCTATATTTGGTATAAATATACTGTATTTGTTGTACGCGTGGGTATCCTGCGCCCTTTTAGCAGAGGAATTGTGAACAAATTGTTAACGCAACTTGCAAGCACATCCTCCGCTAAAAGGGTGCGCTGCCCAGGCGAATCCAAAACGACAAGTTCGTCAACATATCAGAAGGAGAGATGAATTATGAAGACGGGCAAAAAGTTACTCAGCCTATTTTTGGCTGTAGTAATGATGGTCACCACCTGCTCTGTCGGGTTCACTGCATTTGCAGCGGACAAAGACAAGGGCATCTGGAAGAACTCCACAAGTGCCGATTCCACCTTTGACGCACTGACGGAACTGGTAGACACCTATGTTCCGGCATTGCTCAATCAGCCGAGTATCAAAAAGGCACTTGAGGAGAAGTTGGGGATGACCGTCACCGACACCACCTCGATCAGTGATCTGATCATGGGTGTGTCTCCCACGCTGCTTAATCTTTTGAGCAGCCCCATGAATAAGGCAGACATCATTGACGGTTACCAGAAAGGGTATTCCGATGTGGCGTATGCCTACCTGGACGAGAAAGATGCGAAGATGAGCTTTTATCAGCTGTTTTCTTTTTGCATCAACAACATTTCGTCCAGCGACGCAGAACTGGCCAAATGGTGCGAGGACACGCTGAGCGATCTGTCCGCCCTGCTGGAGCAGTTCCCCGAGAAACAGGCTAAGCAGCAGGAAGACCTGAGCGCTGCCTATGACGCACTGAACAAAGTGCTCGAGGTGCTGGGTACTGCTAATGGCAGCCTGGACACCCTGGAAGACATCCAGAAAGCTACCGTTACCTACAAGGACAAATCGTACAAAGTAGACGACTTGATTGCTCTGGACGATTTCAAGGATGTAGCTAAGTGCTTTGGCACCTTCACCGCCTACTTCAAAGAAGCCGGCAGCAAGAAGAAAGTCAGCACCATGAGCGAAGCGATTTGGTATGTGCTGCTCCAGTATCAGTCCGACAAGGCAAGCAGTGAACTGGCAGAGGCCGCCAAGGCTTATCTGTGCAAGCTGGCCAAGAAGGACTACAACACCATCAAGGATGACGATGCTGCACTGGCAGCCGCTTGCAAGATCGGTGCTGCCGTACTGGCCAACAACGGCGATGACGCCTTTGTTAGCGAGTACTATGCTGCGCAGCTGGATGATGCTACCGTAGAAGCCCTGCGTGCGGACATGAACAAGAACGTGCCCGGCGGCAGCGCAAAAATCGGTTCCAGCCGTGACACCTTCCAGGCTTACCTGAACGGCGACTATGCAAAGGACGGCATTGCTCCCGTAACGAAGGCTGCACTGGGCACCTACTGGAGCAGCGAGGATCTGGATACGCGTACCGAGGGTATTTACCGCAGAGCGTTGATGGAGAACAAAACTGTCGGCGGCATGTCCCCCGAAGAAGTGATCGCCACCATCAACCAAGATCTGCTAAAGACCTTCTACAGTGGTGAACTGAAAGAGAGCGTTGACGAGGCCGTTGATTTCTACTTTGAGATCACCGATGCCAAGACCATCTCTAATACTTGCAGAAAGTATTCTTTCGCGAAATACGGCTTTAAGGATTCCTTCGCTGTTGCTGCTGTAAACAACGCCATCAATCAGTACATGGTGCTGCTGGACCCTGAGGATCAGGAAGGCGTAACCATTGCAGGCATGACCCTCACCGGTAATGCAGTTATGAACGAAGTGGTCTACAAACTGGTAGAGTCCAAGGTTGACCTGAAGGGCGCGCTCACCGATATATGGATGAACCTGTATGAGCACCCGGTTGAAACCATTATGCAGTTGCTGCCTGTTTTGACCGTTGTGATTGACGAAGTGCTGATCCCCATGGTATTCAACCAGGAGGGTGATCCCTTTAATGGTTTCCTGGGCGGTTTGCTGAGCGGTCTGATGGATCAATACGGCCAGAGCGTTGGCAGCCCCGTCGGTTTGGGCGGCGGCCTGAGCTGGGATTTGAACGAGGTTCTGCCCACCCTGATGCACTGGCTGATCGGCGACACCAACTATGACTTTACATACTACAACATCAGCGGTGTTGAGTATGGCAAGGATGCCGACGGCAAAGATGTGATCGTCAGCCAGGTGTATGGTGACCCCACCACCGGCAAGTACGATGACACCAAGACCCCGGTGATCCTGAACATCTATGCAGCCGATAAGGCGCTGCAGGGTGCCAAGGCATCCGGCATTGCCGATGCACTGAAGCTCACCGGCGACGCTGCCACTGCCGTGAATGAGGCTGTGTCCGAGCTGGCCACCTTCTTCACCGCTGCTGTGGATCAGTATGTGGCTGCCTATGGTGAAAAAGACGCCAAGAGTGGCGCCATGACCAAGGAAGAGGGCACCGTTTACAACCACGGCGTCAACAACCTCTTCGTTGCCCTGCCCAAAATTCTGGACATTATGGGCAAGAACTTCATTGCCAAGTATGATGTAAAGAGCGCTGACAACACCAAGAAGGCTTCCGACTGGTCTTATAGCGATTATAAGATTAAGAGCGATACCGTTGGCGACAAAGCGTTCTTCTACAACCAGTCTTTGGTTAACTTTAAGAACCTGGCAGACGGTGGCAAGCCGGCCAAGATTCTGGATTGCTTTGTAAACATCTTTGTGAACGACTGGTTCAACGCCATCATTGACCTGCTCAATGATGTGACCGCCACCGACAACAAGATCACCACCAACCTGCCCATCATCACCGGTCTGATCCGCGCTATGGGCGGTCTGGGCGAAAAGAGCACCATCAGCGATGTACTCAACGGTGTATTCCAGCTGAAGTACAACGACAAGGCCTCTTTCGTAATGGGCGTATACAACAAGGAATCCAAGTTTGTTGGTCTGAGCACCGAAAGTGCTTACTTCCTGCTGTCTAACATCGGTCAGCTGGTGAATGTGATCCAGGCCATGGACACAAAGACCAAGAACACCATCGACGTGAGCTTCCCGAAAGTGAACGGCAAGATGGCAAAGATCCAGACCCAGCCCAAGTGGGCCAAGGTACCCAAGACCTCCAGTAAGAGCGGCGCTTCTCTGCTGTCCAATCTGGACTCCGCACTGTCTAAGGTGCTGGAGAACTCCACACTGAACAACTTCAACCTGAACACCACCCCCGGCATCCTGTGCGGTCTGGTAAGCCTTGGTTCTTACATCCTGGGCAGCGACAACACCAACCCGATGCTGAAGATGCTCAATAAGACCTTAAACTTCCTGAACGACGGGGACAAGAAGTCCACCGATACCTCAGACAAGAAGGTTTACACTGAGGATCATCTGACCAATCTGGTGGTTCAGATGTATGTTGCACTGGAGAATGTAATTGATTACTATCTGGTGAACGAGGACGCTCTGGGCCTGAATGTTTTCTACGACGGCAACCAGAAGCTGTACAAGAAGAAGAATAAGGCCGGCAAGCCGGTGTACTACACCAGCAAGACCGGTGCTTACCACTACAACATTTTGGCTGCTGCGCTGAAGGGCTTGATTTCTCCCCACGCAGTGAGCAATCACCTGACCAACAAGTCCGCCGCCAAGAAGCTGGCAAGCCTGCCTACCTGGCACAACGCCATTCGCTTGGACAAGAGCACCAGCGGCTGGACCGGCGCCACCAACATTAAGATCAACTGGGGCTTCCGCGCAGGCAACAACACCAAGTTCTTCCAGAACTTCGGCGAGAGCCTGGGCATCATCACCGATCTGATCGGCGTGCTGACCAAGGATGCCGGTTACTATGACGGTGTACTGTACCCCATCTTTAAGGATCTGGAAAAAGCACAGGGCTTTAGCCTGGGCGTGTATGCAAAGGGCAGCGTAAAGGACGGCGCAACCGGCCTGCTGGCCATTCTCACCCCCATCAGCAAGCTGCTGGACGGCTTCTACAGCAAGCCTGTCTCCGTGCTGACCAACCTGATCAAGGGCCTGTCCATTGTGATGAACAAGGACCTGAACAATGTGGCGACTGCCGCCATCTACCCGCTGTACAAAGAGATCCACGGCGTATCCAACATTCTGAGCGCAAAGGTGTCCAACCTGATGCCCTCTATGGCAAAGAACGACGCATGGTTCTCCGCGATACTGGGCCTGATCTTTAAGACCAATACGGACGACAAGGATCAAAACGCGCAGAATAAGCAGACGATTGCCCTTGTAACCGGCCTGCTGAAGAAGAGCGCAACCAAGGCTGGCTTGGGCATCAACGATGTAACCGTGATCAACGCTGTAAACAGCCAGCTGGCTAACTTCGGCTTTGAACTGCCCACCACCCTGTTTAAGGACATTGCAAACTGCAAGAATGCAGAGGCTGTTCTGAAGTACCTGGTCAACCTGGTGGCCGATGTACTGCAAATTCGCCAGATCATTGATCTGCTGAAAGTCGTGATCGACAATCCTTCCATAAGCCAAGTGCTGGATATGATCAGCCGCCTGACCAAGAAGGATCTGCTGAACATCATCAACGCTGTGATCGCCAAGACCACGGATCCCACCACTGCTTACTGGACCTTCCTCCAGTATGTACAGGAAAAGACCACCGGCTTCTATTATCCCGCCGGTGTGACCGCGCAGGACGCCAGCGACGCTGTTGGCGATCTGGACACCATGGTCACCTCCGTGATCGGTCTGCTGGCCGGCCTGGACGTGGTGAAGCAGGATAACCTGAAAGACCTGGTTAGCTCCCTGATCTTCACCAACGCCAACCTGACCAAGCTGGCTTCCGCACTGTACGGCGCCATTGATCCTTACAAGGATTACCTGGGCTATGCCGGCATTGATGTAAGCAAGAAGGGCGTAGCTAAGCTCCTGACGGACGGCAGCTACGGCAAGACCTACTCCTCCGCAGCGAAGGCGATCAAAAACGCCAAGAGCTGGAAGAAGCTGGGCAACATCAACTGGGGCTTCACCGATGGCTCCGCAAAGGCACAGCAGGGCTTTGTAAACGGCCTGGCTGCGATCCTGCGTCCGCTGGACGGCGTACTGTCTCTGCTGCTGGCAGGCGACGACTTGGCCGTTGGCCAGATCCTTACCGATTTGGTGAAGAACCTGAACTTCGGTTCCTCTAAGGACACCGTACAGCTGAAGAATGGCAAACTGCGCATTCGCATCAAGGGCTCTGACAAGTATTCCAAGACCTCTGTACTGGAGATCAACCTGTACAAAGTGATCGAGGATGTGAAGTCCCTGAGCATCTATGGCGGCAATGGTTACGAAAGTGCCATCGTTCCGCTGCTGGAGGCACTGGAGTGCCCCAACGTGAAGACCTACAAGCAGTACAAGGCAGACATTAAGAAGTCTACCGACAGCATACTGACGGATGTGTTGAATCCCATCGTAGGCTTCCTGAACAAGGTACTGGACGCTCCGTTCGATACCCTCACCGCAGTACTGCCCAATGTGGCATACTACATTGATAATAATGGCCTGGCACAGCTCGTCAACAATCTTCTGTCGCCGGTAACATCTCTCCTTCCGGTACTGAAGAAGAACGGCGTAGATGTTGAGGTCATTGTCAAGGCTCTGGCCGGCAAGTCACTGAACGACCTGGTTAAGGACGCACTGGGTGTGAACATTCACCTGAATCTGAACCACCTGAACAAGTGCGACATCCAAAACGCCATCGTTCCGCTGGTGAACAAGCTGCTCAAGTCTAAGAAAATCAACATTCAGTTGCCCAAGATCGACTGGGGCGCCCTGGCAAGCCACGGCACAGTCAGCACGGTCAAGAGCGCTGCAAAGAACAGCGAAGGCTATTATAATAGAAAGCACGTTACTGCAAACCAGGGCGAAACGCTGATCGCCGTGCTCCGCTATGTAGCCAACCTGCTGACCAAGAACATCAGCGGTTTGAAGTCCATTTTGGGCGGTATCGACGCGATCAAGGATTACAAGTCCATCATCAACGCGGTACTTGACCAGATCGGCACCTCCTCCGCAGACCAGATCATCCGTGCGCTGTTCTATCTGCTCCAGGAGAATCCCACCAACGCGTTCTGGAATTACAGCGAATACCAGACCAAGGACTACAAGTTCTCTTATCCCTCCACTGTGGATCAAGAATTCTTGAAGAACATTCCGCCTATGCTGGATGGCCTGATCGGTAGCTTGGCTGATCTGAACAAGCTGATCGCTGACGCTGCCTTTAAGGACAGCACCATCAATGGCATGATCACCGGCATCGGCAAGGCACTGGACGGTGTGAAGATCAACGACTCCACCAACCTGACCGCCCTGCTGGCTCAGACCGGCATTGACTATTCTACCAAGACCGTTGCCAAGCTGCTCACCGATG
>UMAR01040421.1_pt1 | contig 17779 bp, 16 predicted proteins | sample 1963761 | NCBI WGS metagenome assembly UMAR01 (sample SAMEA4835921, study PRJEB28245) | human gut metagenome | biome: gut microbiome; material: fecal sample | place: Denmark | collected 2008 | reverse complement strand
TGGCGCGGTGTTGCACTTGATATGATAATCTAAGATTGCCCCTTGACCCTTTTTTTGCGCCCCGGCTTGCTCACTTTTCCATACAATAAATGCCCTGGCAGTTTTTGTGCTGTCGGGGCATTTCCTTTTCCCTTATTCCTCTGGCTTTTCTACCCGGATAATCCGTTCAATCACCGGCTGATTCGCCTTGGCGACCGTCCCATTCCGATCCGTCACCGGCGTATGCTCGCAAATCGCGTCCACAACCTCCATCCCGCTGATGACCTTGCCGAACGCGGCGTACTGCCCGTCCAAATGCGGCGCATCCGCGTGCATGATGAAGAATTGGCTGCTGGCGCTGTCCATCGCGCTTGACCGCGCCATCGACAGGACACCGCGCGTGTGTTTCAGGTCGTTCTGCACGCCGTTGGCGCTGAATTCGCCCTTGATCCGCTGGCTTGAACCGCCCGTGCCGTTGCCGTTCGGGTCGCCGCCTTGAATCATGAAGCCGGAAATGATGCGGTGGAAGGTCAAGCCGTCGTAGAAGCCGCTGTCCACGAGGGAAAGGAAGTTCGCGACGGTGATGGGTGCGGTGTCGGCGTACAGCTCCGCGACAATCGTGCCGTAGTCCTTCACGTCGATTTGGACGTAGGATATGCCGGTCATGGGCGTGTCTGTCGGCGCGTCGGCGGCGGGGGAGTCCGCATTCTGGGCGGAACAGCCCGTTAAAATCAGCAGCAAAATCAGCAGAAGCGGCAAAATTCGTTTCATTTTCATGTCTCCTTTATAGGATGTAATCCATCGCCATCATCAGCGAAAATCCGACGGCGAACAGCACCGTGCCGACATTGGTATGCGTGCCCTGCGCCATTTCCGGCACAAGCTCCTCGATGACGACGTAGAGCATCGCGCCCGCGGCGAAGGACAGCATCACGGGCATCATCGGGGCGAAAACCGCCGCCAGCCCGATGGTCAGCAGCGCGCCCAGCGGCTCAACCGCGCCGGAAAGCATCCCCAGCGTGAACGCCTTTACGCGGCTCATGCCTGCCTGACGCAGGGGCATGGCGACAATCGCGCCTTCGGGCACGTTTTGCAGGGCGATGCCGACGGCAAGGGCGAACGCGCTGGCGAAAGATACGCTGCCGACCTGCTCCGGCTGCATACTGCCCGCGTAGACCACGCCGACCGCCATGCCCTCCGGCAGATTATGCAGCGCGACGGCGAGCGCAACCATCATCGACCGGGGGAGCGACGCGCGCAGCCCCTCCTGTTCGCCGTCCAGGTGGACGTGGGGGGACGAGCCGATCCAGCAGCAGCAGGAAGAGAATCCCCAGCCAGAACCCGATCGTCGCGGGCAGGAACGACCATGCGCCCAAGTCCGCCGCGCCCTCCAGCGCCGGAATCAGCAGGCTCCATATGCTTGCCGCAACCATCACGCCCGCCGCGAAGCCGCTCAAGCCCTTCTGCACCTTCTCCGGCAAGTCGCGCTTGAGGAAGAAAACCAGCGCCGCGCCCAGCGTTGTGCCGAGAAAGGGCACGAGCAGCCCTTGCAAAACCTGTGTGTTCATGAAAAGTGGATACCTCCTTCATTCGCGGATGTTCACCTCCGCGTTTTTCTTGCATGAACACATGGTATCACACCCGTTTTTTCCTGTCAAGGGGCAAAAAAAACGGCGAAAATGCAAAATCGCCGCCGCTGTCATCCAGAAAAACATAATTAGTGCAGCAAAAGCCCTTGTCAGATGCGCCTGCATGGTGTATGATGAAAAACGTGAAAGGCGAAAGTATCGCCTCTCGACAAGGGCGTCGGGACTCCGCATCGGCGGGTTCTGCGCCGATAAATCAGCATGTTTATGATTTGAAAGGAGTCCTGCATCATGGCGAATTATTGCCAGCGCGTTCTTGACGATTTGAAGGTTCGCTATGCCCACGAGCCGGAATTCATTCAGGCAGCGACCGAAATTTTGACGACCCTTAAGCCCGTTATCGAACGGAACGAAGAGAAGTATGAAGCGGCGGGACTGCTCGAACGCTTCGTGGAGCCGGAGCGCATCATCACCTTCCGTGTGCCGTGGATGGACGATCAGGGCAAGGTGCAGGTCAACCGCGGCTACCGCGTGCAGTTCAACAGCGCGATTGGCCCGTACAAGGGCGGTCTGCGCCTGCATCCCAGCGTCAACCAGTCGATTTTGAAGTTCCTTGGCTTTGAGCAGATTTTGAAGAACAGCCTGACCGGTCTGCCCATCGGCGGCGGCAAGGGCGGCTCCGACTTCGACCCCAAGGGCAAGAGCGACAACGAAGTGCAGCGCTTCTGCCAGTCCTTCATGACTGAGCTGTACCGCTACATCGGCAAGGACACCGACGTGCCGGCGGGCGATATTGGCGTCGGCGCACGCGAAATCGGCTACCTGTACGGCCAGTACAAGCGCATCACCGGGCTGTATGAAGGCGTGCTGACCGGCAAGGGTCTGACGTGGGGCGGCAGCCTCGCGCGCAAGGAGGCCACCGGCTACGGTCTGTGCTACTTCACGCAGGCGATGATGGAGCGCAACGGCAAGACCATTGCGGGCAAGACGGTCGTCGTGTCCGGTTCGGGCAACGTCGCCATCTACGCGGTGCAGAAGATTACCGAGATGGGCGCGAAGGTCGTCGCCATGAGCGATTCCAACGGCTACATCTACGACCCCGACGGCATTAAGCTGGATGTGGTCAAGCAGCTGAAGGAAGTGGAGCGCAAGCGCATCAAGGAGTATGTCAAGGCTGTTCCGACCGCGACCTACACCGAGGGCTGCTCCGGCATCTGGACGATTCCCTGCCAGATTGCCCTGCCCTGCGCAACGCAGAACGAAATCAACGAAGCATCCGCCAAGGCGCTGATTGCCAACGGCGTGGAAGCAGTCGGCGAAGGCGCGAACATGCCCTCGACGCTGGAAGCCACCGCGGCGTTCCAGCAGGCGGGCGTGCTCTTTGCCCCGGCGAAGGCTGCCAACGCGGGCGGCGTGGCGGTTTCCGCGCTGGAAATGAGCCAGAACAGCCAGCGCCTGAGCTGGACGTTCGAGGAAGTGGACGCGAAGCTGAAGGACATCATGGTGAACATCTTCGCCAAGGTGGATTTGGCGGCGCACGAGTACGCCAAGGAAGGCGATTACGTCGCGGGTGCGAACATTGCGGGCTTCCTGAAGGTTGCCGACGCGATGATGGCGCAGGGCGCGGTGTAATCAGCGGGTAATATCAGCAGTATCAAAAAACCGGCAGAGCAATTTCGCCCTGTCGGTTTTTTGTATGCGGATAGTAAGGTTTTCACGGAATTTTGGGGGAAGAGCAGCTTGGGGCGCGTCTGCGGACGCGCAAAGTTACTGGCAGGGACGCTTCGCTGCCTGCACTTTTGTTGAGCGCGTTTGACATACTGATCTCCCGCGGAGCAGTTGGGGCGTTGCCCCAAACCCCAGCAGGGACGCTGTCCCTGCACCCTGCAAGGGACAGCGTCCCTTGACCCTTTTTCGCGATTGAGTTGGTCGCGCTTCCATGCTCCTTCCGCGTGCAGCTTTTTTGGTGCTTCGCCCTACTATATTACGCAATTTCCAGCGCAATCTCCATCATCTGCGTGAAGGTGTTCTGCCGCGCCTCGGCGTCCAGCTCCTCGCCCGTGAAGGGATTGTCGGAAATGGTGCAGATGGTCAGCGCGTTCTTGCCCAGCCGCGCCGCGTTCAGGTACAGCGCCGCCGCCTCCATCTCCACCGCCAGCACGCCCAAGCCTTGCAGTACCTGCCCCGGCGACGGCTGCGATTCGTCATAGAAAATATCCGACGAGTACAGCGCACCCGGCACGGGGGTCACGCCGAGCTTCTTGGCCGCTTCCATTGCGGCAGAAAGCAGCGCATAGGAACAGCACGGCGCGACGTTCCCACGGAAACCGTATTGCTGCCCGAAATTGCTGTTCGTGTACGCGCTCATGCCCAGCACGATGTCGCGCACTTTCAGCTTCTGGCTGAGCATCCCCGCCGTGCCGACGCGGATTATGTTTTCCACACCGTAGAACTTGAACAACTCGTAGGAGTAAATGCCGATGGAGGGCATACCCATGCCGGACGCCATCACGGACACGCGCTTGCCCTTGTAGGTGCCGGTGTAGCCCTGCACGCCGCGCGTGTTGTTGACCAGCACGGCGTTTTCGAGGTAGTTGTCCGCAATGAACTTCGAGCGCAGCGGGTCGCCGGGCATGAGGACAGTGCGGGCGAAATCGCCTTCCTTGGCGGTAATGTGCGGGGTCGGAATCATGTCAGTCGCTCCTTTTCAGGTTGATACCCTGATTATACCATAGAATCGGGATTTTCGCAATCCGCTGATTGCAGCACTTCGCGCAGATTATCGAAAATGCGCGCGTTCGCCGCCATGTGCGCCATCGGGCGGTCGTAGACGACGCTTCCGCCGCGGATGTCGCCGCAGCGCCCGCCGGCTTCCTCAATCAGCAGCGTCCCCGCGCAGTAGTCCCACGGCTGGAGCCGCCACTCGAAGTGCCCATCGCTGATGCCGCGCGCCACGTCGCACAGTTCCCGGCAGGCACTGCCCGTCCGGCGCACATCGGCGATTTTCGGCAGCAGGGTCGAGACTGTCCGCCCGGTCAGCGAAAACAACTCCTCGTAATACGGCGCAGAGCCGAAGCCAATCAGCGCCTTGTCAAGGGACGTGTCCGACACGCGAATGCGCTCGCCGTTGCAGGTCGCGCCCTTGCCGCGTTCCGCGAGGTACATTTCGTCCGTGTAGGGGTCGTACAGCCCGCCGAAAACGGGAAGTTTATTTTCCACCGCGCCGATGGAAATCATCGAGCAGCGGCGGCGGCGGAAGTAGTTCGTCGTGCCGTCGATGGGGTCGATGATGAAGGTCAGCGCGTCGGTGAGGACGTGCCGATCCTCCTCCTCGGCGAGGAACTTTGCGTGCGGATACGCCCTTTGCAGCGCATCGACGAGATAGGACTGCACCGCAATGTCCGCCTCGGTGACGAAATCGGCGTGATGCCCCTTGCTGAACACCTTCGGGGACTGGTAGTCAAGCATCATGCGCCCGGCGGCGCGAAGAAGCGAATCGAGTTCGTTCATGCGGAAAACGACCTTTCTTGATTGTTAGGGGATGCGATACGCCCAATCGGGATTCCGCTGATTGATTTCTTCCTCTGTTTCAAAGTGCGTGTCGGGGTTTAGCGCGGTGATTTCGCATTCGTCCGGGAAGGCGCGGAAGCCCACAAATTCCACCGACGCGGGCAGGGTGACGGCGGACAATTCCGTCTGCTCCCAATCGTAGTAGTAGAAGGCAAATTCTCCGATGCGCGTCACGCCCTCCGGGATTTCCACCGCGCCCAGCCCGCAGTTTGCGACGCAGTAGGCGGGAATTTCCGTCAGCGTTGCCGGGAAGCGCAGCAGCTGAATCTCCCAGCAGCCGTAAATGCTGCAATCGGACAGTTCGCGGACGCCGTCGGGGAGAATCAGCGCCGCCAGCGGGGAAAAATCGCCCGTGTACTGCCCGTCCAAGGCGTAAGGACCGATGGATTCCAGCGTGTCCGGCAGGCGGATTTCGTTACCCGCAGGTTTCCAGTTATCCAGCGCGGAATCGCCCAAGCGACGGACGGCGGGAATCGGCTGCCCCTGACTGGATGGCGCGGCGTACAGCAGCGTCTGCGTGTCGCGGTCAATCAGGAAGCCGTTTTCGCAGGAATAGCGCGGGTTGCCGTTCGGAAAGTCGATTTCCGCGTAGACGTGAAAAAAACTGCCTTCCGCGAGCATTGTTAGCGTGGAGGGAAAGGAAATCTGCGTTGCTGCGTGACAGCATTGAAACGCATCTGCTTCCACACGCTGAACGCCCTCTGGCAGCACAATGCCGAACAAAAGGCTATCGGCACAGGATTCAGATGTGTTCAACGCATTCGCCGCAATTGCCACGACAGGAGTTCCGCCCAATTCTGACGGAATTTCCAGCACGTCGGGGACTTCTGGCTGGTTCAAGAAGCGGGAACAGTCGAGCAGAACCGCGCCGCGCGACGAAAGCTCGTAGTCAAACAGCCCATCTGAATAGAGAGCGTCCGCCGCTTCGTCGCCATACCAGTCATATTCGGGGATTCGCTCGGCATACTCCGTGGCTGTTTCAAAATGAACCTGCGGGTTCAAAACAGTCACGTCGCATTCGTCCGGGAAGGCGCGGTAGCCCACAAATTCCACCGACGCGGGCAGGGTGACGGCCCCAATGATTTCGCCCGTGAACCAGTCCACCGCGTGCGCGCCGATGCGGGTCACGCCGTCGGGGATGGTCAGCGCGATCAGCTGGCAGTTCCAAAAGCAGTAATCCGGGATTTCACGCAGCGACGCGGGCAGGTGAACTTCCTGCAAATCGGTGCAGTAGAAGGTGTAGGGCGACAATTCGGTGATGCCGTCGGGGAAGGTGACGCGGGTCACGCCGCAGTCATAGAAGATATAGCTGCCAACACTTTCCAGCGTGTCGGGCAGAACGGGGTCGTCATCGTCGTACCAGAGCCAGTTCATCAGCGAACAGTCCCCCAGACGGCGGACAGCGGGCAGCGGATTGCCGTGGCTCGACGGCGCGGTGTACAGCAGCGTCTGCGTAGTATTGTTAATCAGAAAGCCGTTTTCGCAGGAATAGCGCGGATTGCCGTTCGGAAATTCGATTTCGGCGGAAATCTGGTCGAAACAGCCCTCCGGGATGATTTCCAGCGTCGCGGGCAGGGTGACTTTCACCGCATAGAAGCATTCGGCGAAGGTGTCGGCATCCAGCGCGCGAAGCCCTTCGGGGAACACAACCTCGAACGGCGCGTCCACGGGGCAGACGTCCAGCGAGCTGAACAACCAGCCGCCAATCGCCGTGACGGGATAGCCGCCCAGCGTCGCCGGGATTTCCAGCGAAACCGGCGGGTCAGCGAACATATACAGCGAATCCGCCTGCATCGCGTCCCAGTCGCAGCCGGTCAGAATCGCTTCGCCATCCGCAATCTGGTAGAAGAACGCGCCGTCGCGGCGACTTTCGGCATCTTCCGCCAAGGCGGTCAGCGGGAGCAGCAGCAAAATCAACACCCAAAGCAGTTTTTTCATGCGGAAACCTCCTTCGTGAATCGAATTGGGGACGAACTGTGGATAACCATACAACGATTCAGCGAATGGGATTCTTCCAGCGGGCAGGGAAAAAATCGCTTCATATTATATAGCACGATTGGGCAGCAGCTGCACTATCACCAGCTCGCACGGACACCACAGGCGCGGCGCACAGGCGGAGTTCGTCATGCCGCGGCTGATGAACAGTTTGTCATCAAAATAAAACCCGCTCGTCAATTTCGGGAAAAGCCCCTGACCCGGCGAGTAAATTCCCTGCGAACCAATCCGCACCTGCCCGCCGTGCGCGTGTCCCGCGAGCGTCAGGTCAATGTCCAGCCCCTGCACCAGCGGCGCGAAATACTCCGGGTGGTGGCAGAGCAGCAGCTTGAACCCGTCCCGCGCCGCCATGGCTTGCAGGAACGGCTTTTTTGCGTCCATTTGCGCGCGAACGGGCGGCATTCCCGGCATTTTCCGCGCGCTGCTGACTCCGCCGAGGGTGATGCCGCGGAAGTCCACAAAGCAGTCGTCCAGTACGGTAACGTCGCTTTTCTGCACCAAAGGAAGGTATTCCGCGATGTCGGGCAGCAGGCGCTCGTGGTTGCCGAGGTTGTAGAACGTGGGGGCGACGCGCGGCGCGAGGTCGAGGAAGCGCGCGGCGTTGCGCCATCCGTGGCGGCTGTGGCGGTTGACGAGGTCGCCGCCGATGAGGATCGCGTCGCAGCCCCGCATGAGCGAAAGCGCCTCATCCGCATCGCCGTTATGGAAATCCGCGGCAAATGCGAATGTTAACGGCTGGGTAATTTTATCCGACGTGACGGTGATGGTGTTCTTCTGCATCATGCGTGTGCCCTCCGAAGCAGCAGGATGCCCGGCAGCAGCGTCACCGCGGCGAAAACCGCCTGTGCGCCGCCGAGCAGCCGCAATGCGCGGGTGACTTGCGCCTGCGCGATGGACGAGAGCGGGTGGAGCAGCCCCGGCAGGTTGAGCAGCAGCGCAGGGAGCAGCAGCAGCAGCGCGGCGAGGCCTGTGGCGGTGAGCGTTGCGCCGATGCGGACGCGGCGGCAGCAAAGCAGGAGCAGAATCGCCGCCAGCAGACAGACCGCGCCGCTGATTTCGACCGCGTGGAGCAGACGTGGGAGGCTGCATTTCTGTGCTGCCAGTCCGCCGAGCAATTCCATCAGGCTCTGCCGGATGGGGAAGGAATATCGCTGGACAGACTGCGAGAGGGGGTAAACGACCTCGTCGCGGGCGGTGGCGCGGCGAAAATCCGCATCCACGCGGGCTTGGAAGCCTTCATCCGCCATGACAAGGGCGACCATTTCGCGCTCATCGAGGGGGGCGGGAGCGGCGGGCAGTTCCTCCGCATCGGTGCGGAAGAAATCGTGCCAATAAACCGCAAGTTCCGCCTGATACGCCGCGCAAGCGCCGGACAGGGGGGCAAGCGCAGCATCAGAGAGGGCAAAATCCGCCTGAATCTGCGTGGCGTTCCACTCGGTTTTGTGCTGACTTTCTTTTTCGCTGGATGACAGGACGGACGCGGCGAACGTGCGCGTGGTGGCGAAGAAAATCAGCCCGCACAGCAGCGAAACGAGCAGCAGCACGGCAGTCAGGAGAGAGCAAAAATACTGCGAAAGCGCCGAATCAGCGCGATTTGGGCGCATCACGGCAGCACCGCCACGTTGAGCAGCGCGTGGACGAAATCCTGCCCGCCGAGGAGGACGGCAAGGCAAAGAAACACCGTCAGCAGCACGAAAGGCAGGAGCAGCAGGGGGAGAAAATGCTTGGTGGGCATGGGACACCTCCGGGATAATTAGCAATGAGGAATGAGCGATTTTGATGGATAAACAAGAGGTTACGACGGGTGGCATACGGGGCGGTCGCGCCCATTTGGCGCGACACAGCACGGTTGTTGGAAAGAGCGGCTGGGGGGCGCGTCTGCGGACGCGCAAAGTTACTGCGCAGGGACGCTTCGCTGCCTGCGACCAAGGCTGCCGCGCTTGAATTTTCCTTTTGAGTTGGCTGGACGAGGAACAGTTGGGGCGTTGCCCCAAACCCCAGCAGGGACGCTGTCCCTGCACCCTGCAAGGGACATTGTCCCTTGACCCTTTTTGGGCTACCCGGCTTGGTTACACTTCCAAACTTAGTGGTGTCTGGTGCTTTCCCTTGTGCGGCGGCGCTTCTTTTGAATCTGCTCCGCCTGGGGCTTTTCCCCCTTGAGTTCCAGCAGCTGGTCGCGGAGTTTCGCCGCCTGCTCGAAGTCCAGCGCCTTCGCCGCCGACAGCATCTGGTCTTCCACCTGCTTCATCAGCGCGTTCCGCTCGTCCTCGCTCATCGCGGCGGGCGCGCTTTCTTCCGCCTTCTTCGTAATCTCCAGCACCTGATGCACCGCGTTGCGCACCGACTCCGGCGTGATGCCGTGCACGCGGTTGTACTCCTCCTGAATCGCGCGGCGGCGGTTGGTTTCGCTGATGGCGCGCATCAGGCTGTCCGTCATCACATCGGCGTACATAATCACCCGCCCATCGACGTTTCGCGCGGCGCGCCCGATGGTCTGCACGAGCGACGTTTCCGAACGCAGGAAACCTTCCTTGTCCGCGTCGAGAATCGCGACGAGCGACACTTCGGGCAAGTCCAGCCCCTCGCGCAGGAGATTGATGCCCACCAGCACGTCATATTCGCCGAGCCGCAGCCCGCGAATCAGCGCCATGCGATCCATCGTCGTCACGTCACTGTGCAGGTAGCGGACGCGGATGTCCATGCTTTGCAGGTACTCCGTCAGGCTCTCCGCCATCCGCTTGGTGAGCGTCGTCACCAGCACGCGCTGTTTTTTCGCCACGACTTGGTGGATTTCGCCCACGAGGTCATCCACCTGACCGGTCGCCTTGCGGAGGATGATTTTGGGGTCAAGCAGCCCGGTCGGGCGGATAATCTGCTCCACAATCTGGGATGCGTGGCTAATTTCATACGGGCCGGGCGTTGCGGAGACGAAAATCGTCTGCCCGATGCGCTGCTCAAATTCCTCGAACAACAGCGGACGATTGTCAAACGCCGACGGCAGCCGGAAACCATATTCGACAAGCTGCTCCTTGCGCGCGCGGTCGCCGTTGTACATGGCGCGAATCTGCGGCACGGTGACGTGGCTCTCGTCGATGAAGCACAAAAAGCCCTTGGGGAAGTAGTCCAGCAGGGAATAGGGCGCGTCGCCGGGCTTTCTGCCATCGAAATAGCGCGAATAATTCTCGATGCCGCTGCAATAGCCGATTTCGCGCATCATCTCGATGTCGTAATTCGTCCGCTGGGCGATTCGCTCCGCCTCCAGCAGCTTGCCTTCCTTCGTGAACTTGTCGACCTGCTCCTTCAAATCGCGCTCGATGACGGCAATTTTCTCCGGCAGATTCGTCTGGTCAGTCGCGTAGTGCGTCGCGGGATAGACGCTTGCGTGCTCCAGCGACGCCAGCGTGTGCCCGGACACGACCTCGAACTCGCTGATGGACTCGATTTCGTCGCCGAAGAACTCAATCCGCAGGCCATGCTCCTTGCCGCCCGCAGGGATGATTTCCAGCACGTCGCCGCGCACGCGGAACGTCCCGCGCTCAAACTCCACGTCGTTGCGGTCATACTGGATGGCAATCAGCTGGCGGATGAGGTCGTCGCGCCCAATCGCCATGCCCGGCCGAAGGGACACCATCTGCCCCTCATACTCGCTGGGGTCGCCCATGGAGTAGATGCAGCTGACCGACGCGACGATAATCACGTCCCGCCGCTCCCGAAGCGCTGCCGTCGCGCTGTGGCGGAGGCGGTCGATTTCCTCGTTGATGGCGGCGTCCTTCTCGATGTAGGTGTCCGACGACGCGATATACGCTTCCGGCTGATAGTAATCATAATAGGAAACGAAATATTCCACCGCGCTGTCGGGGAAGAATGCCCGGAATTCCGAGCAGAGCTGCGCCGCCAGCGTTTTGTTGTGCGCAATCACCAGCGTCGGGCGCTGCACCTGTGCAATCACGCTTGCCATGGTGAACGTTTTGCCCGACCCAGTCACGCCCAGCAGCACTTGCCCCTTCATGCCCGCGTTGACGCCCTTTGTCAGCGCCTCAATCGCCTGCGGCTGATCCCCGCTTGGCTGATACGGCGCTTTCAGCACGAACTTCCCGCGCGTCTCGTCCATCCGCCAATCCTCCCTTGCCTGTTTGTCTGATTATCATACCACGTTTGCTTTTTTCTGTGAAGGGGAACAGGGGAAAATTAGCAACCAGCCGGAATAGCGACCACAAAAATCCCCCAACAGAAAACAGCCCGAATCTGCTGAAATTCGGACTGTCTCCGGGGCGCGGGAGGTTGCTGACTCCGCGCCCCAAGGAAGGAAAGGGAAAGGAAAAAGGAGGAGAAAAGGAGTGAAAACCATGTCATGCAGGGCGCAGAGGGCGATGCGCCGCGTCCGCTGAAATCCTTATTCCGCCGCGATGCGCGCTGGAACTTCTGGTGCAGCAGAAGCGTCCTTCGCGGATTCGGCGGAACCCACTTGTTTATCCGGCAGTTCCTTCATCAGGATGGCCGCGACAACCATTGGTTCCATCAGCAGCTTCATAAGCGCCTCCTTTCTGTGCTTCCCGCCTGACAGTATTGATTCTACCCGACCTGCATGACGTCAGGATGAAGGAAATGTGACGCTTTGCTGAAAATCCATGAATAAATTGCAAACTTGCCCTTGACACAGGGAATTTTGTTTGCTACAATAGCAACACATGTTGCGCAACGTGCGTTGCTGAAAGGAGATGCCCCATGCCGCCCGCCTGCCGATTTACCCGCGAGCAAATCGTCGCCGCCGCCCTTGCCATCACCCGCGAGCGCGGATTCGCCGCCGTCACTGCCCGCGCCATTGCCGATACCCTGCATTCGTCCTCTAAGGTGATTTTCAGCGCCTTTTCGGGCATGGACGACCTGCTTGCCGCCACAATTGATGCCGCGGACGCACAATACCGTGCTTACAGCGCTGATTTTGTCCGCGATTCTGCCGATCCGCCCTACAAAGCCGTCGGCACGGCATACATCCGCTTCGCCCGAAACGAGCCGAACCTCTTCCACCTGCTCTACATGCGCGACCGCCGCCGGGAGGATCACAGCGGCGACGCGGAGAACATCGCCGTGCTGGTGGACTTCCTGATGGCGAAACTATCCCTCACCCGCGAGGACGCGACGCTCCTGCACATCGAAATGTGGGCGTACGTCCACGGCATTGCGGTGCTGTGCGCGTCCGGGCAGCAGAATTGGGACGACGCGCTCATCAGCCGGATGCTGACCGACGGCTTCGAGGGCATCAAGAGCAGATTTCAGAAGAACGAGCAATGAGCAATGACGAATAAATGTGCGTGTTCGCCTTCACAAAAATACGGATTCATGCTATCATAAAGGAGGAAAATCCCCATGCGCCGCTATGCGTATCTTGACCATATTCGCTGGATGACGGTTCTGCTGGTCATTGTTTACCACGTCTGCTACCTCTTCAACGGGGTCGGCATCTTCGGCGGTGTGCCGGATGCGCGAACCCTGCCGTTTCTGGATACCATTTCCGGCACGGTGTACCCGTGGTTCATGGTGCTGCTGTTCGTCGTGGCGGGCATGTGCGCCCGGTTCGCACTTGTCCAGCAGGGGAATCGCGCGTTCCTGCGCAATCGGGCGCGGAAGCTGCTTGTGCCGTCAACCTTGGGGCTGTTCGTGCTGCAATGGGTGACGGGGTATCTGAATATCCGCATGGGCGGCGCGGTGGATACCATCCCGAAGCCCTTGCTGTACCCGATTTCGGTGCTGTCGGGCATCGGGCCGCTGTGGTTCGTGCAGCTGCTGTTTTTGTTCAGCGCGATTTTGGTGCTGATTCGCAGAATCGACCGGAATGACCATCTTTTCCGCCTCGGCGAACGCACCCCGTCGTGGCTGATTTGCGCCTTTGCCCTGCTGATTTGGGGCGCGGCGCAGGTCGGCAACATGCCCGTCATCACCACCTACCGCATCGGGATTTACCTGACGGCGTTCCTGCTGGGGTACGCGGTGTTCGCGCATGAAACGGTGATGGAACGCGTGGAGCGGATGCGCTGGGGGACGCTGGCGGTTGCGCTCATCGGCGCGGCGGCGTACGGCGCGTGGACAAACGGGCAGAATTTCACCGACGCGGCGTACCTGCAAAGCCTGTGGGCGAATGTGTACCTGTGGGCGGTGGTGCTGGCGGTGCTGGGCAATGCGCGCCATTATCTCCATCAGGAGACAGCGGTGTCGCGCTTCTTCACCCAGCGGAGTTACGCGCTGTATGTCGTGCATTACCCCGTACTGCTGCTGACGGCGCTCCTGCTGACCGAGCGCACGACGCTCCCGGCGGCGACGACATATCTGCTGACGCTGGTGATTGGCTTCGGTGCGACGCTGGGACTGTCGGAGGTCATCTGCCGGATTCCGGGGATTCGCTATTTGACGCTGGGCATCCGGAAGGAGAAAAAGGCATGAATGTATACGAATCCATCCCGACGATGGAGAAGGGCGAAATCCGCCTGCGCCCGGTGACGGCGGAGGATGAAGCGGCGCTTCTGCGCGTCTACGGCGACCCGCTGGCGCTGCCGTTCTTCAACAGCGACAACTGCCACGGTGACATTTTCTATTACGACACGCCGGAGAAGATGCGCCGTGCGATGGACTTCTGGCGCACGTCGTGGGAGCAGGGCTGGTTTGTGCGCTGGGCGATTGCATTGCGCAGCGAGGTCATTGGCACGGTGGAGCTTTGCCGCCGCGGGGAGTCACCGGACGACCCGTACAGCGGCATGGGCATCCTGCGCGTGGATGTCGGCAGCGCGTGGGAGAAGTCGGACGTGCTGGCGGCAGTGATGGACGCGCTTCTGCCCGATGCGTACGCGCTGCTAAACTGCCGCGCGCTGATGACGAAAGCCGCGCCGTATGCGGTTGCGCGTGTGGCGACGCTGACGGAATGCGGATTCATGCGGAGCGACAAGCCGGTGATGGGACACCATGGGGAAAGGTTCGAGTATTATTGGGTCAGGGAAAAGTGAGGAGAATAGAGAAACGCGGCGCGCAGGTCGGTGAGGACTTGTGCGCCGCGTGTGTGGGGGGGAATTACAGCTTTGTGGGAAATCACAGCTTCGCGACTTCCGCCTTGAACTCCGGAATCGTGTCCACGAAGCGGTAGGGGGCATATTCGCCATAGGCGGAGGGGCGGCTGATGGTGACAAATTGGATGCCTTTGTTAAGATAACGGCTATTCATTTCTGCCTTCAGCTGAACCACGGGTTTTCCCAGCTTCATGCGAATTGCCACACTGCCGATTTTATTGGCGTTCTTTGCCACAACGTAGCACATCGGATAACACCTCCTGAAATTCTGCTTCATTCTTAATTTTGCCCTGCTCATAGAGGGCGCGCATTTGAGCACCAACAGCAAGCGGATACTGCTTTTTGTACAAGTATTTATGCAGCCAGTTGTTTAACTGACGGTCAAAATAAGTGTTATACTGAATTTCAATAGGATAATGAAAATTATCCAGCTGATAATAGACATGCACCCCGCGATAGCCGTCGTCATTCGCTTTTCCATGCGACATATTCACAATCCGCAGTGCATCTGGCGGCGGATTTTTCAGAATTTCATCATAATCGTCGCGCAGAGAGCGAAAACCCAGCAAATCATTGAAAACTTTTGCCGTCGGTCTGTCCGGGAAATAGCGGTCATACTTGTGTGAAGCCGATTCCAATGACTTGACGCGATAGTCCAAAGCAAGCTGTTCTAAGGCTTCATGCTCGTCATACCAAACGGAAATTTCTTCAATTTCGTGCAAAAGTGCAGCTTTGGTGAAGTGCGCAAGGCTGTTTTTCAAAGAAAGTCCCAAATTTGTGCGGAATGATAGCGATTGCAGAATCTCAACCGACAGTCCATCTTGCAGCAAAAATCGGCACATGAAAACACCTCCCTGCACTGCCTACGTTCTTATTATAGCATGGGGCTATGCGTTCCGTCAAGAAGGGGGACAAAAGGGGCTTACTTCCTCCTCGGCAGCAGCGGCTGGTTGTCCACCTTCTGCGACAGCTTATCCTGATTGAGCTTGAACACATCCGCCACCTCGCTGATGGTGATGTACGCGCGATCATCGAGGTCGTGCACAATGTCCTTCATCCGGCTGATTTGGAAGCGGTTGACGACGAAGTACACAATCGTCATTTCCTCGTGCGAAAAACCGCCCTGCGCCGGGATGCACGTCATGCCCGTGCCGAACGCCTCGCCCAGCGCGCGGCAGATGGCGTCCGGGTTGCGGGTGACAATCAGCGCCGCTTTGCTGCGGTCGATGCCCTCAATGACGAAATCGACGACTTTCAGCCCGACGGCGTAGGCGATAATGGAATACAGGGGGAGAATCCAGCTGGAACGGAGCAGTCCGGCGAGGATGTACAGCACGACGTTGTAGCTCATGACGAACGTGCCGACGGTCATGCCGAGCTTGCGGGCGAAAATGACCGCCATGACCTCCATGCCGTCCATCGCGCCGCCGCCGCGGATGGCAAGCCCACTGCCGACGCCCGAAATCAATCCGCCGAAGAGCGCACAGAGCAGCAGATCCGTCCCGGCCAGCGGCGAGGAAATGCTGACGTCAAGCGGCAAAGGCCCCTGAATCAGCCACGCGCCGAGGGAGTAAATGAACACGGAATACACGGCGTAAATGGTAAACTGCACGCCCTGCCGCTTCAGCCCGAAGAGGAACAGCGGCACGTTGAGCAGCAGCAAAATCAGCGACAGACTGCACCAATCGGGGGTGATTTGCGCCAGCAGCATCGCCGTACCGGAAATGCCGGAGTCATAAAGATTGACGGGATAAAGGAAAACGCTGACGCCGAACGCGTTGATTAGACCCGCAACGGTCAGCATGACGAAGCGATCCCCGCGGAGGTGGAGGTTCTTGAACTGCTGGAGGAAGGCTGACCAGTGGGAAGCGAAGAATTTGGCGGATTTGGGCGATTTTTTCATGGAGGGGTGCGTGCTCCTTTCCGGATAATATAATATGTAAGAATTATAACACAGAAAAATGAACCCTGCAAGAAGATTTGCACGGGCGCATCGAAATATTTGGCGGCGGAAAATCCGTTATCCTTCGAGCAAAATTCACAAAAATCAACTGATTCGCAACATACGTCAAGCAATGATTCAACATTCACGAAACAAGCAAAAAAGGACATGGCAAAAACGTTTGTTTTTGTGTTACTATTTACATAGGCGGCGGGTGATCGAAGGGGGATCTACGCCGAGTTTGGAATACAGGGGTAGCCTGTCTAATTCGCTTGGATGGGTGCTTTTGTGTTCCCCTGCTCCATTCATTTTCCGTAAAAGGAGGATATCCATGTTCAAACGTTCTTCTCTCTGGCGGGGATTGACGCTTGTGTTTTCCCTGCTGCTGGCCATCTCGCTGCTGGCTGGTTCTATTCTGGAGACGTATCGTACATCCGTTGATGCGTTTTTCAACACGCGCAGTCAGCTGACGGAGACCGAAGTTGACGAAACCGGCGAGGCGTGGTCGTACGTCTCCAAGTTTAAGACGGCAAAGGAAGCCTTCGAGGGCTTGAAGGAGTTTGCCATCCGCGAATCGCAGGAAACGGTTGCCCTGCTCAAGAATGACGGCAACGCGCTTCCGCTGAGCAAGGATGCGAAAATCACCATGCTGGGCGTGCGCAGCTACGCGCCCGTGTACGGCTCCTCCGGCGGCTCGATTACCGACGGCAATGCGACCGTGCAGATTTTCGACTGCTTCACCGAGCGCGGCTTCCAGCTGAACCCGTCCGTGCAGGCGGCGTATGCGAAGTATTTTGCGGATAAGACGTGGACGAAGCCCCGTTTCGGCGGCGGCATCATCCCGGAATATGCCGAGATTACCGCGTACAATGACCCGCGCGAACTGACGCTGGACGAGCTGACCGCCCTGAACGCTGATTTCCGCAAGGACTACGCGGAATACAGCGACGCGGCAATCGTCGTCGTCGGCCGCCCCGGCAGCGAAGCCGGCAATGGCTACTATCCCGGCAAGGACGGTCTGGCGGAAGGCGTCAGCACCGTTACCGGCAACATCCTCTCCCTGTCGGACGAGGAAATGGCGATGATTAACGAGGCGAAGGCGAACTTCGACAAGGTCATCGTGCTGGTCAACGCCACGAACCCGATGGAAATCGCTAACCTGAAGGACGACCCGGACATCGACGCGATCGTCTGGATCGGCTTCCCCGGCGCGTACGGCTTCTATGGCGTGGCGGACGTGCTTAACGGCACCGTCTCTCCCTCCGCGCACCTTGGCGATGTGATGGCGAAGAACAGCGCCCTCGCGCCCGCTATGGCGAACTACGGCAACATCCCGTGGACGAACGCGGCGGACTTCGCGGCGGACGCGAATGTCAACTCTTACCTGATTGAGGCGGAAGGCATCTACGCCGGCTACCGCTACTACGAAACCCGCTATGCCGATATCGTGCTGGGCAACGGCGGCGCGGAAGCCAAGGCTGGCACCTACGCCAACGCCGACGGCACCGTCGCCACCGAGGATGGCACATGGGATTACGCCAACGAAGTCGTTTATCCCTTCGGCTATGGTCTGTCCTACACCACCTTCGAGCAGACGCTGGACAGCGTGACCATTGCGGATGACAAGAAGACCGCGACCGTCACCGTGACTG
>UMAR01067067.1_pt1 | contig 18170 bp, 32 predicted proteins | sample 1963761 | NCBI WGS metagenome assembly UMAR01 (sample SAMEA4835921, study PRJEB28245) | human gut metagenome | biome: gut microbiome; material: fecal sample | place: Denmark | collected 2008 | reverse complement strand
TCATCAGAAAAGGCACTCGCAATGAGTGCCGCCGGAAATACAAAACCGCCCTTTCGGACGGTATCATGATGTTTTTTCATACTTATTCAATTTTAATTTATCACTTTGTCACGCGTGACCGCAAGTGACATGCAGTGACTCTATGTGACATCTATTTCTTTTTTACGTTTGTGACTGTAATAAAATCTTTCCCTGAGTCATTAACAATAATCGGTGGCAACCATTTTAGCATCCGCTTTCCTTTCTTTTCTCCGTATAAAAATGTATGCCAATGTGCCCTTCTTATGTGCATCGCTGGGGATTTATGATATTCTCCCTGCGGTGGTGTGTTTTCGTATTGTACAGATTGCCTAAGTTCTCTAATTTTTACGCCTACCGTTTCGCCAACGTTAAGCAGTTCTACTTCGCGCGGAATGTCTTTTATCTTTCTTGACCGCCGGAAAAAGTGTCTTTTTTCATGTTTTATATCTGCATTGACAGCGGACAGGTATAAAACAAGATTTATCCACCTGCTTATTGTTCGTTTACTGTTTTTATAAAACGATCTCAATACTTCTCCATTTATTTCTTCGTCTTCATTTTCTACCGCCGGTAAATCTACCTCATCGAATTGTTTTACCATGTTTTCTATGATTTTATCTATTGATTCACTTCCTGATTCTGGAAGAATCAAATAAATTGGCAAAATTACATTTCCTTTTTTGTTTACAACAAGAATCCTAAATTCAAAATGTCCACGATCAAAGTCAAAAAACACGAAGAAACCATCGTATTCCGCCCCATCGTTCGGACGAATATATATTGAGTATGCAGGAATGGCAAGCATACTCGTGTCAAGCTCTATATTCACTTTCGCCTGTTTATAGAGCTCCTCAGTCAACGTGGCGTCAAAGTCGTAGATTAACTTTGTTTTACGCCATGCGGCTAAGCATGTTATTGCCACGGCGTCCGCTATGTTTTCCATCTGTTCCTTATGCAGGTTTCGATCCAGCGCTAATTCAAGTCCCGCCTCAATCGGAATAAAAACATACTCATGCGGCCACTTATCTTTATACTCTCTATCCGCCGCTATGTCTTCTGCAAATTTCCATGCGGGCGGATAGAGATAGTTGTATTTTTTCAGCATCTTCATTGGTGCCGAATTTTTTATATCAATCATGATTCGCTCCTTAGCTTTTTCAAAAAGAGCAAGGATTTCTCCCTGTTCCTTTTTCTAATTTTCAAACCATATCACATTTTCTTCAAATTATCATACGCCCTTTCGGCATCCAGATACCAGTCATCTTGTTCGAATCCGCAATGATTACATTTGAATCTCATAAGTTGATTCATGAATTCTTTATTATATGTCATACCCATATAACTTCCACAGTACGGGCATTTTGCAATTGTTCTGATTTTATCATCCCTTGACATAAATCTTATTGTAAGATCTTCTTCTGAACGTCCCATACACATCAGAAACTCACCTCTTTGTGCCTTTTTGACAGCTCGTCCAACGCTGATTTGTGTATTCTCATCATCGTTCGGTAGTATTTGAATTTATTCGTGACTTCAATTGTGTGCCATGCCCAATTAAGAAGGTACCGCTGCCGCATGATTGTATGTCGTATCGGATTTTTCAATTCTTCTATGTATGTTTCTGCCTTTTTCAGCATTTTTTCATATTTCTTTTTTTCCCGTTCATAGTTTTCTTTTGCTGTTTCGTATTGGATAAGCACTGGCGGAACGGTTTGTTTTGAATTTGAGCCGCCGGAAATATGCTCCGCCGGTAAGGCGCCATTCATCTGTTCTTCAAGTTTTCTGTATTCATTTTCCGCCAGTTCCACTTTGACCGGCTGTACTTCTTTCAAATTATAGAAGAATTGTCTGATTGTCATGTTTCTCTCCTTGTGGTTTTTAATTTCGAATTAACTCTTCTGCTTCTACATTCAAGAGTTCCGCTACTTTTTTTATGTAATTCATGTTTCCTCCTTAATGTCTTTAACCACCTTACTCATCACATAGTCAGCACATGGCTGTGCCATTCCATTTCCGATTGCTCTGTACCTTGCTGTATCACTCCCGCCCTTTGTCCAGTTGTCCGGAAGTCCCTGAAGTCTTTCACATTCAAGCGGCGTAAGGCGGCGGACGTAATCTTTAACTATGATCGGATTTTGATAATTAAGACTATATCCTCCCTGGTTTTTTGCCTGTAATGTCATTGATATTTGCGAAAGTCTGCTGTTTCTACAGTCAATCGCATAAACAACCGCTAATCTTGTAGATGGTTTTAATGTAGATGTTTTGTCCTCATATACCGTCATGTTATTTTTTACACTTGCGTCTCTATTGAATGTGTATATGAGCGGCACTTGATTTCCGCCGGTCCCCATTCTGTTATTGAGTGTCTGTACTGTTCCGTCATTTCTTTCTCTGATAACGTCTTGCGCATGTGTCATATCGAGAACGCTTATACAGATGCCGCCTTGGTTTCTTGCCGGATTACTTCCGCTTAGATCTAATGTGTTACTTTTGTCTACTTCTTTTATACCCGCTGTCGGATTGTTGCTTTTCATTCCTTCGCTTTCATATGATCCGATTCTGTATGTTTTGACAAGCACACATCGCTGGTCATGCATGCAGTTCAGCGCTCCTGTTTTTTCACTCATTCTTATTGAGTTTATTTGTCCGTTTCCGATATCATAGACTGATGTTTCAGTACTTGGTACAGCAGTTCGGGTAAGCGTTTCTTTCTTGCTTTGGCTCTCCGCAAAATACCTTGACATGCCTTCGGGCTCAAATAGTACTTCCGGTCTACCCCCCTTATTTCTAAAACTTGCAATAAGGAAGATTCTCTCGCGATGCTGGGGGACGCCCCAATATTGAGCGTCAAGCACCCTCCATGCGATATTACATCTCTTACTTCGTACCATTCCGCTTCTTGCCCATCGTCCAGATTGAGGCATTGGAATATCGGCTTGTGTGATTTCGCTGAGCACGGCTTGAAAGTCACGCCCTCTGTTGCTTGAAAATGCTCCAAGAACGTTTTCCCAGATAAAGTATTTCGGGTATTCTCCTCTTGTGGCGCTAAGCATATCGGAAACAATGTCATTTGCCGTTCTAAACAGTCCGCTTCGTTCACCTTTTAATCCCTCTCTTTTCCCCGCTACTGACAGGTCCTGGCACGGACTGCCCGCACATATGATGTCTACGGGTGGTATTTTGTCACCTTTTATTTTTTTGATATCGCCTAATTGTATGACGTTTGGAAAGTGTTTTTTTGTGACTTCTATGCAGAACGGTTCTATTTCTGATAACCACACGGGAACAGCCCCGTTCCGCTCTGCAGCTATACACCACCCGCCAATGCCATCAAACAGGCTTCCTACTGTTATTCTCATCTATTTTTTCTGTATCTTCGTTGGCTTTCGATGTAATTGCTTACAACATCATTGAATATCCCCGCCAGCTCACCGTATGATGTATCAAAATTTTCAAGCAGCCCTTTTGACAGTGCGTATACGACACTTTTAATTTCACTTTTTCCTACTTCGCTGGCGTCAATATGTAAATCTTTATTGTGAAAAGTTATTTCTATTTTCTTCATTTCAGTTTCCTTTCTTCGTAAATCCGCTCTTCTTCATCGCGCAGTTTTCTTGCCGCCTCATCGAGTTTAATTGCGGCATACATAATCATGCTGATAAATATCACTACACTCGCTATGTCAATCAACTTGTCCATTTTGTCCTCCTTTAAAACGGAATTTCTCCCTGCTCGTATTCAGGCGGGGCATATTCTTTCGTTACAGTGCCCATGTCTTCAAATTTCACAGGTTCGGAAAACGGTACCTCCGATGATTTCATGTTTCTTCCAATCGGCTTCGCAATCATATTCGCTACCACTTCGGTAATATACCGTCTCTGTCCGTCCGGCGTGTCATATGATCTTGTAGAGTACCGCCCTTCGATGAAAACATAGCTTCCTTTTGTGAGTTCATTTCCCACAGCTTCCGCCAGTTTCCCCCAGGCAGTTACATTGATCCAGTCCGTTAAGTCTAACGTGTCTCCGTTCGCTTTTGTAATTTTCTTACTTACGCCTATGGAAAATGACGCTACGGCTTTTCCCGTTTTCGTTGCTCTGATCACAGGATCTTTGGCAAGATTTCCTGTTATTTGTACTGTATTCATGTTTCCACCTCGTTTCCCCAGCAATCCCATCCATTTCTTGTGTTTCTTGCAAAAAGTTCTATTTTCTCCGCATCTGGAAACATAGCTTCTATCATTTCATAAGCATGTTCCGGTTTTTGTGAATGTCTTCTTACTTGTTCCGTGAATATATCTGCCCACTTCCCTTGTTCTTTTTTTACCGGCATCAGGATGTTCCCCTTTTTATAACACCACAAGAGATATTCGTGCTGATATCTGACCGTAAATGCAGTAGGCATTCCTGTTACTTTGTTCCATATAATTCTTGCGTGTACTTTATACCCCATGGCTTTCATCATTTCTTCTGTCTTTGGTAAATATTTTTCTATTGTCCACACAAAGAAGTTGTGTTTATCGTTTGTTTTTACTTTCCGCAGGATTTCTTCTATCTCATTCATTGAAAGAGTAGGGTAATCTAATTCTCCCCCACTTGAGTTCGGTCTGACGTTTTTCTTTCCGCCTTTCTTCTGTATCCACGGCGGATCAGCGTATACAACATCATACCGCTTATCCAATGTTTCAAGGTTTTCTATTCTCATCTTCTACCTCACTCATCCATTTTTCCAGCCATCTTTCCGCTTCTTCTTTGTCCATACATTCATGCACAAGTAGATTTCCCTTGCGACTGTCTATAGCAAGATGCACAAGCCGATTTTCGTAATCATCTTCATATGCGCAGTAGAACAGTCCTTCGGGTTTATATTTCCCGTCTTTCCCTGGATAGGTAAAGTGTATATTGAAGAATTTTGTATCTATTACCTTGTAACTTTTCATTTCCCCTCCTTGTTCGCTGCTTCGATAATCAGCGCGGCAGCTTCCATGAGGTTTTCTTTTCTGTCTTTTTTTGAAAGAAGACACTGATTCACTTTGTTCAGAAGTTGAATATCTGATAGTTCGTTTTCGTTTTCATGTACCCGATCTATGATTTCCAATTCTTCTTTTGTCATCGCGCTAAAAACCGCGGTACATTTATCCATGGTCCATTTCATTTTTTCACCTGGTTTATTTTCTCTACTAACTTATCCGCTATTTTATCTATACTTTCCCCCACACTTTCTATGTTTTCCTGCGTTATATAACTTGCGGCAAGCATTTTATACATTGTTTCTTTAGCCGGAAGAAACATATATCCTACCGTTGATATTACTCCAGTAATAATCAGTCCTTTTACAACTCTTCCTAATGTTTCTTTGCTAATATATTTTTCTCTCTCTTCTTTTTTAACCATCAAAGTCTCAAACAAAACAATTGCGCTTATGACTGCTGTTATACTTATTGCAAAATTTGCAACATCTCTTATCTGACCTATCGTTTCACCCCAATAAAACACCCACGGGCTTATTATCGGTTCATTCATTACAGCTCCTCCATTCCAATTTCTTGCTCAATGAGATCTCTTACTTCATCGCATATTTCAAACGTATACTGCTCTGCGCCATCTTTAAATGATTTAAAATCCAATTTTCTTGCTTCGCACAGTTCCTTCATATCATCGTCATCACAACCTTTTCTTATCCTCCGCGCCTTTTCCTCCAGCATTCCCAGAATGATATACATCTTACCTAATTCTATTTTCTTCATTATTTTCGCTTTCAATATCGGATCCTTCATTTTCTGCCTCTTTAAATAAATCTCCCTGCGCACGATCGCCTGATATGTATTTTTTCGCTTCTTCTATAAGCACTTCCAGACATTCATCCAATTTTTTAAACATTCCGTATGGTATTCCGCCGGTAGTGAATTTAACATTCAGCGGATAGTCTTCTACTTTTACAAATCCGTATGCCGTGTAAGACTTTTTCTCTCCGTCTTTGTAGCCAATTCCAATCTTGTTTACCACAAAACCTACATGTTTTTCCAGAAGATTCGCGTCTCCCAATTCCGATAATGATTCGGAGAATTTAATGAACGCTTCGTAGAATTCTTTTCTTGCCGGCTCCAGACTTCTTATCTGATTTTCTTCCGCTCCGCTGATGTACCCTATTCCTACTTCCGTGGTTATTTTTTTGATTTCCATATTTTTCCCCTTTCACCTTGCACCACTTGAAAACTGCTTTCTTTTTCTGCTGCACCTCCCTCGTCATTCTGTAGTATTGGTACGGGTACCCTTCCTGTGTATACCCGTTTTCCACTTTTTCTATCCGGTATCCTTTTGGCGGATTGGGATTTTCTTTCCAGTGCCGGGAGTAGATTTTATGTTTTGTGACCTTAGGCCTTTTCAAGTTTCTACTGGCATTCCATCTTTTCTTTTGTACCGCCCCTGGTTCTCTGATGGTTTCGTCCGTTTCTTTGCAGAGGTACTCTGCCAACCGTTTGCAGTCTTCCGGTGTTCCATCGAAGTATCGGAAGGACCTGTAGTTCAGTTCTCCCCACGGCCATTTTTCCCTGATATCTTTTCTTTGGATTTTCGTTGATGCGTTTATCAGAAGATGGTGGTGGATTCTGTGACCTTTATATTCAGTCACATAGATATATTTCAATTCCTCTTGGAATTTCCTGTAGAGATTTTTCAGGTTTCTTAAAAATTTTCTGATTCTGCTTTGCGCTTCTTCCGGATCTGGCGGCGGATCTCTGTACGTGAGATCTAATCTCCAATCATCCCTTTGGAAATTCGTGAGAATGACTCTGTACAATTTCTCTTTTGCCCGCCTGGCATTTCCTTTTTGTACGGCAGATTCCGTTTCGCTTTCGTTCGGGTTTCTTGTTTTCTTCCCGCCCAGCCGCCAGGTGTGATATTTTTTTATTTCCATTCCGCCTGGAAAATGGAAAATCTCTTTCATGTACGGCACGATATTTTCTCCATAGATTATTTTCGATTGATTGTCGTTAAAATAATAGGAATATCAAGGTCTCAAAGAGGCGTTCCCGCCCCTTATTTTCTTGACTTTTTCCGTGCCATACACTATAATTTATATAGGTTAATTTGTTGCTTCGGCACGGCGATCGGGACTCTCACTTCCCGGTCGTTTTTTCTTTGCAAAATCTTCTGATTTCTTTCGGCAGCGGTTTATATACACACTGTTGAAATTCTTTTCTGAAATTCCTGCATTCCCCGCAGTGCTTGTAACAAACGTTCGCTTCATGAAAGTGGCAGCATACCGTCTGATAAGCTTCTTTCCCGCATAACGGACAATGTGTATTTGTATATATTTCTATTTCTTTCCCGCCGGAAAGTGTCAGTATTTTGCCCATGGGTATCTCTTCTTTACTTTGTGCTTTTTCTGCAGATTCTTTAATCTGTATTCTTCTTCGGTTTTGTAGATGGCTTCCAATTCTTCTCTGTGTGTCTCTCTCCATGTTTTTACTTCCGGACCATGCAGATACTTTTCAATGTTTCTCTCCATATGTTTTTTTATATCCGCATTGAGTCCGTGGAGTTTGAATCGGTGAGTTGTATATGACAGAGAAATAAGATTGTCTTCCTTATCTGCCCCGAATTTCCCCACATGTACATGGTGGTGGATTTCTATATTTGTCCTCGGGGGATATTCTCCAATACATTCACAGTACGTTTCCGCGAGATCTATGTCCCGTTGCTTGACTAGATCGCAGAGTTTCTTGAATTCTGTTTTAGATAATTGAAATCTTGCCATGGAATTTTTCCTCTTTTGCCGCCATATATCCTTCATAAAAAGCATCTTCCATTATATTTCTTATAAATTCAGTTATAGGTCCGGCCTCAGTCCCATCTTTATGCGCATAGTCTTTCGCCTTCTCAAGTCCCTTTTTTACCCATTTTTCATATTTTCTTTCGTTAAATTTCATTTCCACTCTTCCTTTTCTTGCGGCGATTATCGCTCTTCTATATCTTTTATCCGTTGATATCAATTCTTTTAACGCTACCGATGTAAGTGATCTATACTCATCATCTACATCTTTTTTGTAACAAAGTATTCCAGCCACACGGCGGATCCGATATCCACAACAGAAAAGTGTACGTCCACTTATTATTCTTTCTATTTCTTTTTTCATGATTAGTCTCCTCTTTTAATTAATCCACTTAATCACAGGATCCCCGCTGTAACCTTTTTCCCAAACGAACCAGCAAAATGCGATGGCGCTGCTTTTATTGCTTTGATTGTTGTTTTTGTATGCGGGAATCCTTTTCCTGGACACATAGACCGTCTTCAACGGACATTCCTCAAATAATGCCTGCCGCCCTTTACTTTCAAGAAATAACAACCGCAAGAACATACATACCTTTCTTCCCGGTTGTACAATTTCATAGGCATGTCTCACAAAGGCCTCTGCGTGTTTGTATGGTGGATTCGTTACTATGTCTCCGTCCCACCCCCCCCGCATATTTCAGGAAGTCTATTCCGACTTCTCCATATCCACGGTTTATCAGATCGCTTGCCTAAGACACCTGCTTTATCAAAAACCTTTGCAAGTTCCCCGTCCCCGCAGGCACATTCCCATATGTTCTTCAATGGCTCATTCTCAAGCAGCAAGTGAGCCGCTATATTATCCGTGGCATAGAAATCATTCTTTTCACGTTCTTCTTTGGCGTGATTAGAAGCTCCCAGCGTGGTAAAGACATTTTCATTTGCCATCACTTGATCTCCTTTACACCAAATGGATCAAGTTCCAATGTGGGAATGCCCAAGATATGGGCGGCAGCGTATTCCTGCATGCACCCCATACTCTTTCGCCACATCCCGCAAAGAACAATGGCGTCGCACTTCTTCAATACCGTCAAACAGTCCCGCATCGGCTTTGCCTGATGGTCCGGATCATAGGAATCCCAGTCCCAATTATGTAGCGGCGAGAATAACGTTTTATATGGATACATGTGCTGCAGTCTTTCTAAGCATTCCGCTGCCCGCTTTACATTCTCTTCATTTCCTCCGTACGGATGGGCAACATATATCAGCTGCCCTTCTATATTTATCTCTTTCATTCTTTAGTCCTTTCCACTCTTACAATGATTTCTTGTCCTGGTTGTAATTCATTTGGATCTTTTAGGTTGTTTTCTTGTTTTGCCCGATATACGATCTCCCGTACATCTTCCTTTTCAGTGGCAATTCTTGAGCAGATATCCCACAAGGTATCACCCTTGTTTGCAGTCACCGCATAGCTGATCAGTTGCGGCGGTGCTTGTACATACATTCCCGCCCCCAAGACAATGGCGATGAATGCCATTAACATTTTCATTGCTTTCCCTCCAGCACTTCATACAGATCCTGTCCGTCATATTCTTCCAGGAACCTATTCAGACTTACTTTCCGTATTCGTCTGTTCCGCCGGAAAGATAGTGCAGGAAGAAGTCCTGCGTTTATCAAGCTACGGACGAACTGTTTCCCTGTCCGCAAACGTTCTGCCACTTCTTCTACAGATAACAGCCTGTCCGTGTCATCCATAATTAACTCTTTTTCCATTTCTTTTTCCTCTTTGTAATTAGCTTTTTACGCTAATTATCAGCTAAAAAAAATAGATCTCCATTGGCTTTCCGGAATATTCAACTCATGAATAAGAGTCTTAATTTCATCAGCACCGAATTTTCCGTTTTTCATTTTCCCTGTAAAAGTATTTCTATTTATCCCCATTTTATCTGATAAATATTTAACTTTTACATTCTTTTGTGCCATTAATCCGCGTAAAATATCTGCTCGAATCATTATTTTCACCTTCCTTTCGCAATTAGCCTTTTACGCTAATTATTATAGCTTGTGTTTTTTAGCGTGTCAATAGATTTTTAAATCATTTGCTATATATTTCTTGCCTATTACGATATTTAATGATAAAATGCAACCAATGGAGGTGTTTATGTACGAATCAATAGGAGAAAGACTTCGCCGCTTACGAAAAGAAAAAAATCTCACACAGATAGATGTTTGTAACGCTCTTCATGTTACCAATCAAACTTTATCTAAATATGAAAAAGGAACCATTTCCAACATTCCTTACGATAAAATTATTTCTTTAGCTCAAATTTATCATGTATCTCCTGAATATATTATGGGATGGGAATCTAAATCACAAACAATAGCCGAGCCATTGGAACCTTACGGCACTCCACCAGATTTAAAAGATATTTTAAAAAGCGGATCAATTCTTTTTGACGGTGTTAATCATTCTATTTCCAAAGAAGATGGAGATTTATTAGCAAATATATTTTTAACAATTGCCAATAAGAAAAAGGAGAAGAAGGAATGAAAAGAATGCTCCCCGAAGTTTTAAATATCGTCCGCCGGTACGAGACAAACAATCCGAACGAACTGGCAGAACGTATTGGTATTGATGTAAATTATGTAAATCTATCCTACTTTCAAAAAATGTACGGTATGAAAGCTGCTTATATGAAAGCCGGTCCTTTTAAAAGTATTATTATTAGTAAAGCTCTTTCCGCCAACGAAAGAAATGTTGCCCTGGCGCATGAGCTTGGACATATCTTCCTTCATCATGGCGGTTATCACTGGATGGATTTCCACCTCTTAAGCAGAGAAGAAAAGAACATTAAAGAATTAAATGCTAACAAGTTTGCTTTTCTTCTCATCTCTCATACTTGTTTACGGAACCGCCCCTCAATGATAGACGGAATAAGAGATGAAAAAGTCTTGACGATTGAGGACACGACAAGACTGCTTGCCGAATTATCTATATTTGATTGTTTCACCGCAGGGCAGCAGAACACTTTAGAAGATCACGAATGGATGTGTAAGATTTAAAGGAGTTGCATGATGTTAATGTATTCACCACTTATTGTCGGGTTCATTTCTATTTCCTCTGTTATTATTTGTTTTATAGAAAAACGAATAGACCTTATTATCCCTATTATTCTTTTGTCATATCCTCTTCTTTATACTCTCGGTCATGAAGTTGCTTTTCATGATAATTATCATAAAGCCGGCTTATCTGTTTATGAATCAGCTCTTCCTAAAAAGGAACAAGATTCTATTCGAAAACAACGTTTCATGGAATACATAGAACATGATGAACAGGCAATGAAAAAATTCCGTGAAAGCCTTGTTTCTACCCCTCTTTTCTTCATAAAGTATTATTCATACTTTTTATTTTTTGCCCTTTTATATGGATTCGGCGAACAGAGATTTTATCTTGCAATTATACTCCTTATCTTAGCCGGCATTGTTTTTATCTTTTGTCCCAATAACCATTCAGAATATGATTCTTGAAAAGAGAGTTTTAAATTATGTACATCAGGAAACGTGGAAATAAGTATTACTATACTGTAGAAGTAAGAGATGAAGCCGGCAACCGCAAGAAGATTGAGCGTGCCGGCTCTATTTCTAAAACAGAAACAAATAAGATGTGGCGGCAGGCACAGGCTGAGGCTGATCGTGCCGGTTCTATTGATACAGCTTCCAATATTTCTGTGGAAGACTTTTATTCGCTTTGGATTCGTGAAGTCCTGGAAGTAGAGGGGAGTTATAAAACGAACACTGTCAAATTATATAAAAGCCTGATCAGGTCTCACATTCTCCCCCGTTTTGGTTCTTATAAATTAAAACGCATCACTCCCCGGCTCCTGCAGAATTTTCTGAATGAGAAGAAGTCCTCTCTGTCCCGCTCTTCTTTGAATTGCTTAGTAGCCGTTTTAAAACGTTCTTTTATGTATGCCGTAGACTTCGGGCGTTTCCTGTCCGTCAGCCCTGCACTGAACGTCCACGTTCCCCGTGTCTATAAAGATACTCCCGCTCCGGTTAAGACGTTCAGCCGCGAGCAGATGAAAAAGGTTTTTGATAAATTTAACAAAGAACATAAATTCTACCCTGCCATATGCACTGCTTATTATGTAGGTCTCCGTATCGGTGAGTGCTGCGCCTTGACTTGGAATGACATTAACATGAAGAAGAATGAAATCACTGTCCGCCGGACCGCGGTCTATGATTCCGGATGGACTATACAGGATTTGCCGAAATCAAATTCTTCTGTCCGCACTGCCCCCTTCGGACAAAACTTCCGCAAGATTCTTTTATCTATTCACGCCAGGCAGGAACATCTCAAGAAAGAATACGGATCTTTCTATTCCGCCGGAAATTATGTATGTTCTCTCCCCAACGGGGAAATGATTACCCCTGACGATTTACGATACTTTAATACTTGGTGCAAAAATAACTTCGGTTTCGGCTCCTTCCATACGCTCCGCCATACGTACGCAACCAACATGCTTGAAGCAGGAGCTGATCTCGAATTGGTCTCCAAGCAGCTTGGCCACAACAGCATAGTAACTACCGCAAAATATTATTCTCATGTCTTAGATAAAAGAAAGCGCCTTGTCGCTGATTTGATGGACAAAGCGCTATAATCTGCCGTCTTCATTTCTCCACGGACGGCAAGCAGGACGGCAAACATAAGATATTATCAGTATTCATTTAACCTTGTAATTAACATTAAATTATCGGAAGTAATGTGGTGGTTAATTTTAAAGAGGTATTGCCACGGCTATATTATTTTGATATATATTATTTTGATATATGGAGGAATGTAAGTGCCTGAAAAACATTTTTATTTACGGAATATCATCCAGACAAAAGATAATTTAAGACTGTCTGATAAAAGTAAAGAAACGCTCTCCGAAACAAAAGCGGTAAATACCGTTGATGCTTATGAATCAGACTGGAATGATTTTTGTGACTGGTGTAAATATCATAAGGTATCGGCCTTCCCTGCCACCGTAGAAACGATTGTAAATTATATTAATGATTTAGCTGATTATGCAAAAATTTCTACAATCAGACGTCGCATAAGCGCTATTTCAGAAAATTATAATGCAGCCGGATTTTCTGAACAAAATCCCTGTCGAGTCTGGATTGTCAGGGAAACAATGATTGGTCTTACACGGACGAAGGGTGCTATGCAAAAGGGTAAGACTCCTATTTACTGGGAAGAATTGGAGCAAATGATTTCTTACATAGATACTGACAGCCTGTCAGGAATAAGGGATAAGGCGATTCTCCTCCTAGGTTTCCTGGGGGCGTTTAGAAGAAGTGAACTTTCCGGCTTGGATTTTGAAGACATCACCAGATATCCACAGGGAATTATTGTAACCTTAAAACATTCTAAAACCGATCAGGAACAAGTCGGGCAACAGGTCGGTATCCCCTACTTAAAGAATCCTGATATGTGCGCTATTGTTGCTCTTAATAAATGGATTCAAGAGGCTCAAATTACTTCTGGGCCATTATTCAGAAGAATCCTGAAAAACGGAAGGCTTTCATCCTACAGGTTAAGTGATAAAAGTATCAATTTGCTTGTAAAGAAATATATCGAGCTTATCGGCCTGCCTGTTGAATTATATGGTGCTCATAGTTTAAGACACGGTTTTGCAACTTATGCAGCACTTCACGGTGTAGAAGAACGTTTAATTATGAAACAGACACGTCATCGTTCTGTTGAAATGGTACGGCACTATATTAATGAAGCTGATTTATTTACAAATAACCCGATTACAATGATATTTCAGAAGAACGATAAAGGATGAGACTTCTTATTTCAAAAGAATAAAGAACGTATGTTCATATGACAGCACAAAATGTCAAAAGAACATGCGTTCTTAGCTTTCCATATATAATTACTTGGATATCATTGGCAAACGTATTGTTTGACCGGGAACTAAGTTACCTGAATTTTTTATAGCATTTAACCGTTTAACTGTATATATGTATTCTCTGATATCCATGCGGTTATCGGTTTCCTTTGCCGCTATATCCCATAAGGTATCATTCTCTTTAATAATAATTTCTTTATAGACATAATTGTCCGATAGAACTGATGCATTGACTCCCCAACCGCATAATAAGACTGCTGTGATAAATAAAAATAAAACTTTACCCATAATCATTTTCCCCTTTGCTCTCAAAACAGAACATATTTTTGCAGAACATATTTTCTGTATAAATAATATAACAGAATAAATGTTTGGTCAATAGGGAATCTATATTCGATTTGTTATTAGCCCTGACTTTTCCTCCACAACGCAACAAGGGTGAACTTTTGTTTGATTTATTAATTTTATTACGTTATAATTAAATTAATTATTATAGAATTACCTGATATTAAAATGAAAGGTGAAAGGAGTATCCAATCTTGGGCAAGAAATTAGGTCTCCAAAGAGAATTAACAACTCGAGAACGAAGCATACTGGATTATATTCGCAAAAAGACATGGGAAGATGGATTTCCCCCCACGGTTCGTGAAATTTGTACAGCAGTTGGCTTGCGTTCTACATCCACCGTCCATGGATATTTGTCACGTCTTTCTGATTTAGGTATGATCAAAAAAGATCCATCCAGTTCACGTGCTATTGAAGTAATCAATGATCAGGCCTGGCATAGAAAGAAAATGCTTCCCATGCCTATGGTCGGTGCAGTTCGTGCCGGTGATCCCGTTTTCGCAGATGAACAAATTGAGGCCGTTTTTCCATTGCCTGCAGAATTGGTTGGCAGTGATACTAATTGTTTTATGCTTGTTGTCCGCGGAGACAGTATGATTAACGCTGGTATTCAAGAAGGTGATTATTTGATTGTTGCCGAACAGGAAACTGCTCGTAATGGTGATATCGTAGTGGCATTAGTCGGTAATGATGACGCAACGGTTAAACGTTTTTTCCGCGAAGCTGATCATATTCGTTTACAACCGGAAAATGATGATTATGAACCGATTATTTCGCGAGACGTAAAGATTCGAGGGAAAGTTATTGGTTTATACAGGCATTATTGATTGCCACCTGTTTATAACCAAAAAAGAGATGTATCTGCGGATTGTTGCAGGCACATCTTTTTTGTTATCTTTTTAATCGAATTTTACCTTCAGTCATTATGATTTGATTAGTTTTCAGAAGATGTCCTACTGCTCTTTTGAATGCAGACTTACTCATCCTCAAATTGAGTTTTATAAGTTTAGAATCGCTTTTATCTGTATATGGCAATAGTCCATTATGTTGATTCATACAATCAATCAATACTGCCATATCGTGATTCATTTCCCTTTCTTTCGTTTGGCGGAGAGAAATGTTGACATGTCCGTCTTCACGAATAAAGGTAATTCTTCCGATGAGCTCCTGGCCTAATTTGATAACTGTATTTATGTTACTGTTATGTAAGAATCCTATCCACCGTTCTCTTGTTATAATAAAGATTCCCTGTCGGGTTATGTTATAGACAGTTCCGGTTATTTTATCACCCACGTTGAGTTCCTTGCAAGGACGTGCCAAACGTCTGATATCTTCTTCAACATGTGTTGTTACGGCAAGACGTCCCGTTTTATCTTCATACAGTTTTATCCAAATTTTCTGCCCTTTTTGAACTGGTTCAATCATTTCTGAATAAGGAAGAAATATCCCGCGTTCGGTTCCCACATCAACAAAAGCACCAAAACGAGTAATCAGAATGACTTCTGCATACCCGACCTCCCCTATTTCAAGTTTGGGAAGTCTCATGCTTGCAGTAAGGCGATGTTTAGGATCGTGATATAGAAAAACTTTGACGATATCACCTTCTTTAATCTCAGACGTTTGTTGTCCATTATGTAATAGGATATCATCGGCATTATTTCCTGTTTGTGCTGATAAAAATGCGCCAAAAGACACGATGCGGGATACAGGAAGCTCTACAATGGAATTTTCTTTCAGAGCAGGAACGTTTATTTCAGGGCTTATCATTTTATTTATCATTTTTATTTTGCGAATAATCCTCTGAAGGCGCATCCTTCCAAAGTGAATCAAAGTCATAATGCTGACGCTCTTCATCGGTAAATATATGAACAATAACATCTCCAAAATCCATGAGAATCCAGTTCCCTTCCCGATAACCCTCTTTGCGAATGGCTTTAATTCCGGCCTCTTCCAGTTTTTCTTCCACTTCATCCGCTGATGCCTGGGCCTGCTTTTTATTCATTACAGATGAAATAATGAAATAGTCTGCAATAGATGTCAAATCTTTTACGTCCAATACTTTAATCAATACCCCTTTTTTATTTGATAGTGCTTCACAAATTAATTCTAACGTTTTCTCCATAATTTATATTCTCCTTACTCATTACTCTGTCCAAGAGTTACACCAATAATTTTTTGTATTTCCACCGGGTTTGCTATCCATATATTTTGTTTATCTATTCTGTGCATTTCCCCCGGCAATATGATGAAACGTATGTCTTCTATAGGAATTTTAGTTAATTCATAGGCAATAGACGCTGCATCCGATGAGGTTATATTTGTTTCTGCCGCCTTCCAATAATACTTTGCATATAGCCAATTCACAAAGGAAAAGTTTTTCTGCATTTGGCTAATCATTGCTTTAATAAAGCGCTCTTCCCGTTGGATACGACCGATCTCGCCATCAAAAGCATCTATATAACGCATATAGGATAAAGCTTTTTCCGCATCAAGTGACTGATATCCTCTGTGCAGCCAAATATCTGAAACGCCGTTTTCGTCATCGTGTGACATGGGCCTTTCTACATACAGTTCAATATTACCGGTTTTATCAATTAAATTTTTGAAGGCATGGTAATCAAATACTGCATATTGACTAATTCTAATGTGCAATAAGTTTTCTACCGCACTTTGTATTTCTTCCCCATTTCCTTCAGAAAAAGATGATTTCAATGTCATATTGTTTTTTTCATCTTTCCCAATCTTGGTGTTTCCCGGAATTGAGATTAGCGTTACCTTTTTAGAATTGCTATCGATAGATGCAATCATGACAAAATCTGCTTGGGCTGTAGATTGAGCATCTGTTCCTACAAGGAGGTAATATACTGGTTTGGGATTATCTTCCCCATGAAAATCGTTCAAAATATAATGAATTCCGCGAAAAATTGCCATAGATAACAAAAATAAAACGGTAACCAGCGCACTTATAAACAGGAAGAGTTTTCCATAGCGAATTTTACTTTTTCTTTTTATGTTCCTCTGTTTCTTCATTTATTTCCCATGTGTTTAATTAAATCATTGCGGCCCAAAAAGGTTAATTCATAGATATACTCTTTTTGGTCCAATAAGTGACGGATTGTTGCGTCATAAGCGGACAAGACGGCTGTATCCAAATTTTTTTGAGCATTTCTTCTGATAATATTTATGCCGGGAAAATCACGACTCGGTTCTATATAATCTGCCAAAAAAATTATTTTATCCAATAGTTCCATTTGAGGACGTCCTGTCGTATGGAAAAAGATGGAATTTTGGATATCTCTGTCTTTTATTCCATAAACAGTTTTTGCTATGATACTTCCAGCCGGTCCATGCAAAAGGGCACGACTCGAACGCATATATTCATCGACTTGCAGATTTTGTTCATCAATGATATCCTGCATTTCTTCAAGTTTCATTTCTTTTGCACAGTCATGGAGCCAACCGGCCAATTCCGCTTTTTTTGGATTATATCCGTATTTCTCAGCCAGTATATAGGCAGAAGCGGCAACTCCTGCCGAATGAACATACCGCCGTTCAGACAATCTATTTTTTAAGTCCTTCTTTATATCTGTTAGTTTCATTCTTCATCCTTATAAAGATTATGAATATTAATATACTGGATAACCGAATCGGGAATCATATATTTTACAGAACGATTTGAAGCAATCCACTTCCGTAAAATAGTAGATGATATTTCCAATTCAGGTGTACGCAGAAAATGGATTTTTTCGCAGCCTTTTTTTCCAAAATAAGCAACGGCTTGTTTTATCCTTTCTTCAGAACTTGGGCGGCTTGCACAAATAAAGTGACAGGAATCAAGTAATTCCTCATTATACTTCCACGTTGGCATATCAGCGACGGCATCCGTTCCGGCGATGAAATATATATTATATTCACTTCCCCATTCAGCATGTAGCTGCTTAATAGTATCCACCGTATAAGAAAGACCTTTTCGTTCTATTTCTATAGATGAAATAGAAAAGTGAGGATTTTCTTTTATTGCCATCTTTACCATTTCAAAGCGATCTATTTTACTGATATGGTGCATATTTTTGTGAGGAGTGTCACCGGTTGGGACAAATACAACCTGTTCTAAGTTAAATTCCTGCCAG
>UMAR01036481.1_pt1 | contig 18232 bp, 13 predicted proteins | sample 1963761 | NCBI WGS metagenome assembly UMAR01 (sample SAMEA4835921, study PRJEB28245) | human gut metagenome | biome: gut microbiome; material: fecal sample | place: Denmark | collected 2008 | reverse complement strand
CTGTTCCAAATGGAACAGCCTCTTTTCTATGTATAAAAATAAGAAAAATTTATTTCAAAATTCAATTGCAAATAAACACAAAATGTGATAGCATAGAGCAAGACGAAAAGAGAGAAAAAGAAGGTGAAAAAAGTGCCAGAAACAGAGCAAAAACATAAAAGCAGAAAAATAGGAGATTTATTTAGTGATTATAAAACAAATAGTAATATAGAAGATGCAGAAATAGCAAGAATGAATTTACTAAAAAAGATAAACACATTAGAAATAGAAATGCAAGCAAAAGAATATATAGAAATAAAAGAAATATGGTACTTTGAAAAATTCTTAAGACAAAGATTTCAATTTGAGCAAGTGCATATAAAAATAAAATATGCAGAAGGAGTAAGAAAAAAGCCAATAGCAGATGAGTGGGAAAATATAGTATGTTTAATGGCACATAAATATCCTTTAATGAAACCATTATTATTATTAAAAAGTCAAATTGAAGTAACAGAAAATCAAATAAATGTATATATGAAAATACAAGGTGCAGATTTTCTAAAAGCAAGAAAATTAGATAGAGAGTTAGAAAGTGTAATAGAAAATATATTTGGAAAGAAATATATAGTAAATATAGAAGAAAGAATAAATGCAGAAGAAGTATTAAAACAAAAAGAAAAAGCAAAACAAGTACAACAAAAAGCAATAGAAAATGTAATGAGAGAAGCGATGGAAGCACAAAGAATGGCAGCAGAAAAACAAGCACAAAATAGTGGAGAAAATATGCAAAATAATCATCAACAACAGAGTCATCAAAATCCATCAGCACAAAATTATGAACAATATCCAGCAAGTGAAATGCCACCAATACCAGAAGGTGTATATAATGATGTAGATTATGCAATGCCAACAGAAACAGATATGGGATATATACCAGAAATGCCAGAAAATGAAGAACCTTCAAATATAATCTTTGGGAAGCCATCAAGAGCAAAAGAAACACTATTCAAAATAAAAGATATAACATCAAATGATAGTAGAGTAACAATTGAAGGAAGAATAGTAAGTTGTGAATGTAAAGAAACAAAAACAGGAAAAGGAATGTTAATCTTTGAAATATATGATGGAACAGGAATAATGAATTGTAAAGCATTTGCAAAAGATATAACAGAAGGAAATGAAGTATCAGAAAAAATCCAATCTGCAAAAGCAATAAAAGTAACAGGAAAATCAGGAATGGATGCTTATGCAGGTGATTTAACAGTAATGGCAAATATTATAATAGAAATTTCAGATGAAGGAATGCCACAATTACCAGAAGAAGACACAAGTTCACCATTAATATTAGGAAATTCAATGAATATATCAGATCCATTAGTAAAAATAACAGACTTAAATGCAGAATCTGGAAATGTATGTATAGATGGTGAAATACTTGGAATGGAAGATAAAGAAACCAAAACAGGAAAAGTAATATTAAGTATAAATATATATGATGGAACAAGTACAATGACATGCAAAGCATTTTTACCAGGAAAAAATGCAAAAAATATTGTAAAAAGATTAGGAAAAACAAAAGCAGTAAAATTAGCAGGAAGAGCACAGATGGATGCTTTTTCAAACGAATTAACAATAATGGCAAATACAATAGTTGAATCAACTCCATTACCAAAAACAACAAGAGAAGATAAAGCAGAAGTAAAAAGAGTAGAATTACACATGCACACCAAAATGAGTGCAATGGATGCAATGACATCAGCAACAGACTTAATAAAAAGAGCAATGAGTTGGGGAATGAAATCAATAGCAATAACAGACCATGGAGTAGTACAAGCATTTCCAGAAGCATATCATTTATTGGGAAGAGATAACCCAGACATGAAAGTAATATACGGTGTAGAAGCATATTTAGTACCAGATAAAGAAAAATCAGTAAAAAATCCAAGAGGACAAGTACTAAATGATGCAACATATTGTGTATTAGACTTAGAAACAACAGGAATTTCAATAACAACAGAAAAAATTACTGAAGTTGGAATAATGAAAGTAAAAAATGGTGAAGTAATAGATGAATTTGAAATATTTGTAAATCCAGAAAAGCCAATACCACAAAGAGTTGTAGAAGTTACAAACATAACAGATGAAATGGTAAAAGATGCAGAAACAATAGATAAAGTATTTCCAAAAATTCTAGAATTTGTAGGAGATTCAATAATAGTTGCACATAATGCAAGTTTTGATGTTGGATTTTTAAAACACAATGCAAAATTGCTAGGATATGAATTCAATAATACATATATAGACACATTACCACTTGCAAAAGATTTATTCCCAGATTTGAAAAAATATAAATTAGGAAAAATTGCAGATAGTTTAGGAATTGAAGTAGATGTAGCACATAGAGCTTTAGCAGATGTTGATACAACAGTAAAAGTATTTAATGTAATGTTGAAAAAACTAAAAGATAAAGGAATAAATACAGTTGATGAAATAGATTCAGCAACAAAAGATCCAGAAGCTCAAAAAGAAGAATTTAAAAAGCAAAGATCATATCATGCAATAATATTAGCTAAAAATTATGTAGGATTAAGAAACCTATATAAATTAGTATCAATTTCACATTTGAACTATTTTTATAAAAATCCAAGAATATTAAAAAGTATATATAAAAAATATTCAGAAGGATTAATATTAGGAAGTGCCTGTGAAGCGGGAGAATTATATCAAGCAATAGAATTAGGAAAATCTGATGAAGAAATAGAAAATATTGCAAGAGATTATGACTATTTAGAAATTCAACCAATAGGAAATAATGAATTCTTAGTAAGAAATGGTGTTGTACCAGATAGAGAATATTTAAAAGATATAAATCGTAAGATTGTAGAATTAGGAGAAAAACTAGGAAAACTAGTAGTAGCAACATGTGATGTTCATTTTATGGATCCACAAGATGAGATTTATAGAAGAATATTAGAAGCAGGACAAGGATATAAAGATGCAGATGAGCAAGCACCTTTATATTTAAGAACAACAGAAGAAATGCTTAAAGAATTTGAATATTTAGGTGAAGAAAAAGCTTATGAAGTTGTAGTAACAAATACAAATAAAGTATCAGATATGTGTGATAGAATAGACCCAATATCACCAGAAAAATGTCCACCACATATTCCAGGATGTGAGGAAGACATCAAAAATATTGCATATAAAAAAGCACATGAATTATATGGTGATCCATTGCCAGAAATAGTTCAAACAAGACTAGATAAAGAATTAAATTCTATTATAAGCAATGGATATTCAGTAATGTATATTATTGCACAAAGACTAGTATGGAAATCAAATGAAGATGGATATATAGTAGGTTCAAGAGGATCAGTAGGATCATCACTTGTAGCATTTATGACAGGTATAACAGAAGTAAACTCATTACAGCCACATTATAGATGTCCAAAATGTAAATATTCAGAATTTGATGATTATGGAGTTGGAAATGGATTTGATTTACCAGATAAAGATTGTCCAAAATGTGGCACAAAAATGGCCAAAGATGGAATGGATATACCATTTGAAACATTCCTTGGATTTAATGGAGACAAAGAACCTGATATAGACTTAAACTTCTCTGGAGAATATCAAGCAAAAGCACATAAATATACAGAAGTAATATTTGGGAAAGGAACAACATTTAAAGCAGGAACAGTTGGTACAGTAGCAGAACAAACAGCATTTGGATATGTAAAAAAATATTATGAAGAAAGAAATATACCAATAAATAAAGCAGAAATAGCAAGAATATCAGTAGGATGTCAAGGAATAAAAAAAACAACAGGACAACATCCAGGAGGAATTATAGTAGTTCCAAAAGGAAGAGAAATATATGAATTTACACCAGTACAACATCCAGCAGATGACCCAAATTCAGATATAATAACAACACACTTTGATTATCACTCAATAGATGGAAACTTGTTAAAACTTGATATACTAGGACACGATGATCCGACGGTAATACGTATGCTTCAAGATATAACAGGAGTAGCACCAACAGATGTACCATTAGATGATAAAGAAACAATGTCAATCTTTTCATCAACAAAAGCATTAGGTGTAACACCAGAACAAATACATTCAGAAGTAGGAACTTATGGAATACCTGAATATGGTACAAAATTTGCTAGAGGAATGCTTTTAGATACACACCCAACAACATTTGACGAATTAATAAGAATATCTGGACTATCACATGGTACAGATGTATGGTTAGGAAATGCACAATCATTAATAGAACAAGGAATTGTAACATTACAACAAGCAATATGTTGTCGTGATGATATAATGATATATTTAATGAAAAAAGGGCTTCCACCAGATAAATCATTTAAAATAATGGAAGCTGTTCGTAAAGGTAAAGTTGCAAAAGGAAAAGAACCAAAATGGAAAGATGAATATATACCTTTAATGTTAGAACATGATGTTCCAGAATGGTATATAAAATCTTGTGAAAAAATAAAATACATGTTCCCCAAAGCACATGCTGCAGCTTATGTAACAAACGCATTTAGAATTGCATGGTTTAAAGTTCATATTCCATTAGCATATTATGCAGCATTTTTTACAATAAGAGCAAAAGCTTTTGATGCAGAAGTTATGATTAATGGAAAAGAAAAAGTAAAAAACAAAATGAAAGAAATTGAAATGATGGGAAATAATGCTACTCCAAAGGACAAAGATATGTATGATGATTTGGAATTAGTATTAGAAATGTATGAAAGAGGACTTAGATTCTTACCAATTGATTTGTATAAATCACATGCTACAAAATTTCAAGTTGAAGGAGATTCATTAAGACCACCATTAAATAGTATAGCAGGATTAGGAAATGTTGCGGCTGAAGGAATTATGAAAGCTAGACAGGAAGAAAAATTTATGTCTATAGATGATTTAAAAATTCGTTCAAAAGTTGGTGATTCTGTTACAGAATTATTGAAAAAATTTGGTTGCCTTGAGGGAATGAGTCAAAGTAATCAATTGAGTTTGTTTGGATAAAATAAAATACCTTGAAAGAAATTTCAGGGTATTTTTTGATAGATATTTTGAGTATTATTTAAACGTAATAGAAAATCCCCAGAAATCCTAGTAAGACTTCTGGGGATTTTTTCATGGAAAATAACTTATAAGTTTGTTAGATGTTACACTCAAAATCTATTTTTTTTAACTTTATCCGCTAAATTTTTTTGAATCTCATCGTGATAATCAAAATCATCAAGACGTTCGAAGATTTTGTCAGGAATGTTAGGATTATGTTCTACAGCTTCACGAACCTCATCGTAGAGATCTTCCTCATAGAGACGTATGAGGACTTCTTCAGGAGTGTTAGGATTTGAGGCAACAAAAATACGAACGTCTAAGTTTTCATCTTCACTAAGATCTGTGAGAGTTTCTCCTGATGTGTTTTGATTGGTAGCAACAGAAAGCCGAACCATCCAAAATTCATCGGTAGAAAGTTGTGCAAGAATCTCTGGAGGAGTTTTTGAATTATCTGCAATATTTTCTCGAACCTCAGAACTTTCGTCATTGCTAAGAAGTTCGAGAACACTTACAGGAACATTTGGGTGTTGAGTGACAAATTCGCGAACATACCAATATTTACTCTTACTGAGACGAGTAAGGAGTTCGGCAGAAAAACTTGGATTTTTAAGAGCCGGAGAAAAGGTTCGAATATTGTAATCTTCAATGAGACGAGTAAGAATTTTTTCAGGAGTACTAGGATTACCAGAAACAGCTTCGAGAACATAATGGTTTTTATCAGTTGCCAAAATTTCCAGTGTCTCAATTGGGGTGTTAATATCTTCTGCAAGTGCTATCCGAGTGTTAAGATCAAGAGACTCATAAGGATTATTCATTTTTTCCATAATTACCTCCAAAAAAATTTTGTATCATAATGTATTCGGTATATAAAAACACCAACAAAGGTGAAAAAAAGGAAAATGTATATAAAATAAGCTATTTAAGCTTATATCAATATTTTAACACAATTCTATAATTATGTCAAACTGAGTGTAAAAATAGCAATTTTTCGATTGATTTCGATAAATTTATTAAAAATATTCGATGATTATTAGAAAAAAGCATAAGAACATAAACAAAAGTTTGTGAAAATATTGATTTTTTAGATAGTATGTGTTATACTATCAAACATTAGAGGACAATAAACTATCTAAAGAAAAAATTTTAAAAGACAAAGACGAAAAGAAATTGAAATGATAATATATGAATTTTTATTAATTAAAAATTACTAAATTTCCTTGACATCTAGGCGATTTGAAGCTATAATGAAAACATCAAAGAAGTGGAGGACACAATATTAATGGAAAAAAACATGTTTTCAATTAATGAAAATCAATATAAAGAAATGACAGACGAAAAATTAATAGAGAATATAAAGCAAGATGACAATACAGCATTAAACTGCCTATTAGAAAGATATAATGATGTAGTAAACATGAAAGCAAATAAATTTTTCATGGTAGGAGCAGAAAGAGAAGACATGGTACAAGAAGGGATGATTGGATTATATAAAGCAGTAAAATCATTTGATACAGAAAAGCAAAACTCATTTAAAACATTTGCCAATATGTGTATAGAAAGACAATTAATAACGGCAGTCAAAAATTCAAATAGACAAAAACACATACCATTAAACTCATCAATATCTTTAAATTCAGCAGCATATGAAGATAATGATGATATGGATAAGCTTGAAATAGTAGATTTAAAAGCAGAAAATGATCCATCAGATATAATAGCAAATCAAGAATACTCAAAAACAATAGAAAGAAAAATAAAAGAAAATTTAAGTGAATATGAATTATCAGTTTTATATGAATATGAAAAAGGACATTCATATGCAGACATAGCAGAAAAGTTAAAAACTAAAGTAAAATCTGTAGACACAGCAATACAAAGAATAAAGAAAAAAGCAAATAAAATAAAAGAAAGTATAGATTCGTAATTTAATAAAATATTAAGAAAAAAGTCGAAAAACAAAGAAAAAAGTAGCAAGAAGTACTTGCTATTTTTTTGTTTTTCTTATAAAATATTAACCAAGTGTGTAATAAAAAACGGAGGAAAAATAATATATGAATTTAAGCGAAGAAGAACTTCCAAAAGCATTGCAAAAACATGCTGAAGAAGAAAATGTAAAAAATAATTCTACTGATAATAAAAAGAAAAAATCAAAAAAAATATGGTTAAGAATATTAATAACAATAATAATATTAGGAATACTAGGAATATCAACATTGGCATTTTTATTATATGGACCATATTCAGGATTTAGAGAATGGCTAATAACAAGTGCAATGACAACAATGAGACACCAATATTTAGCAACATGGTTTTATAGTGATGAAACAATACAGAAAGTGCTAGAAAATAATAAGGTACACGAAACAAATGAGAACACAGATGCTTCAATGATTGTTATGGTTGATAATGAAAAAACAAATAATAATATTCAATATGCTAATGAATATGAAAGACAGATATTAGAAAAAGATCCAGAACATGAAGATTATAAGATAATAAAAATAGAAGGAAAAGGTTATGATGGATATATGGCTGTAATATATGATCCATCAAGAATAAAAACAGTATATACAAGCAAATTAGGTACAACAGGAGAATATTTAACAAAAATGGCACAAGATAATGATGCATTAATTGCAATAAATGGAGGAGGATTCGAAGATCCAAATTATGTAGGAAATGGAGCAACACCTCTTGGGATAACATTTTCAAATGGAAAATTAATAACATCAAAAACGTATAAAGGACAAGGTGGATTGATTGGATTTACACAAGATGATAAATTAGTACTTGGAAAGATGACAGCAGATCAAGCAAAGAAACAAAAAATTCGTGATGGAGTAACATTTGGACCATTTTTAATAATAAATGGAAAAGCATCATCAGTATCTGGAAATGGTGGATGGGGGACAGCCCCAAGAACAGCAATAGGGCAAAGACAAGATGGAATTGTATTGTTTTTAGTTGTAGATGGAAGAACAGTAACAAGACCTGGTGCAACAATGAAAGATTTAATAGAAATTTTTGAAAGATATGGAGCTTATAATGCGTCAAACCTAGATGGAGGAACATCTAGTGCAATGGTTGTAAATAATAAAATAATAAATGATCCAGTTGATCAATCAGGATCACATAGAACAAGATATATTTCAACAGCATTTATATTAACAAAAGAAGATAATCAATAAGTAAAAATGGAGGATATAATGGGATTTGTAGTTGCAGTTGATGGACCTGCCGGAAGTGGAAAAGGAACAATAACAAAAAAAATAGCTAAAGAAATGAATTTAACAAGTATAGATACAGGAGCAATGTACAGAAGTGTTACACTTGCAATGTTAAATAAAAATATAGCATTAGATGATTTTGAAAAAATATCAAAACTTTTAGATGAAATAAAAATAGAATTTAAAAAGATAGATGGAGTTCAAAAAGTATATTTAAATGGTAAAGATGTATCATTAGAAATCAGAACAAAACCTGTTAATGAAAATGTATCACCAGTTTCAACGATAAAGATAGTAAGAGAGAGGCTAGCTAAACTTCAAAGAGAAATGGCAGAAACAATAGATGTTATAATGGAAGGTAGAGATATTGGAACAAATGTATTTCCAAATGCAAATGTAAAAATTTATTTAGATGCAACACCAGAAGAAAGAGCAAGAAGAAGATATTTACAAAATAAAGAAAATGGAATTGAAATGCCATATGAAGAAATACTTGAAAGTGTAAAAAATAGAGATTTTATTGATAGTACAAGAGAAATAGCACCATTAAAAAAAGCAGATGATGCAATATATGTTGATTCAAGTAATATGACAATTGACGAAGTTGTAGAAAGAATAAAAAAAATAATAAGTGAAAAAAGAAAATAGAATAGGAGTTATAGCATGAAAGAAGAATTTTTAAATTTATTAAGAAGTGTAAAAAGAGAAGGAATTGATGATTTAATAAGATTTATTGAAAATACAGATTTTTTTACAGCACCTGCAAGTACAAGATTTCATGGAGACCATGCTGGTGGACTTGTAGAACATAGCATGAAAGTATATGAAATATTGCAAGAAAAAGTAAAAAATGCTCCAATAGCATTAAATATACCACCAGAAACTTTGATAATAGTACCATTATTACATGATTTGTGTAAAGCTAATTTTTATAAAATTGATTATAGAAATGCCAAAAATGCTTTAGGAGTATGGGAAAAGGTACCATATTATACAGTTGAAGATACTATACCATATGGACATGGTGAAAAATCTGTTATGATGATAACAGAATACATGAAATTAACAAGTGAAGAAAAGTATGCAATTCGTTGGCATATGGGATTTACAGAACCAAAAGAACAATATGGAACAATAGGATTAGCATATACTAAATATCCTTTAGCATTGCTTATGTTTGAAGCTGATTTGGAAGCAACATATTTCTTTAATACATAATTAAAAATCGCCAGATAGGCGATTTTTTTTATAAAAAAGTCACTTTAATTTAAAGTGACTTTATATAGTAAATTATTTTGCTAAACATTTATCAAGTTCTTCGCAAATTGCTTTTTTATCCATTTTTTGACCAATGAAAACAAGTTTAACCATTCTATCTCCAACTTCTTCATCCCAGTCTCTTTCTAAATCAGAATTAGCTTTTCTAAATGCTTGTTGATCTTTTAATGGGAAAGTAGCAATCCATTCGCCAGCTTCATAAACTCCAGTTTGTTTTCCAGCTTGTTCAAAAACATATGACATTTCATCATCATTCTCAAACCAAACAATACCTTTACATCTAATTATATTTCTTGGTAATGAATTAACGAAATTATGGAATTTTGATTCAACTAAAGGTTTTCTTCTATAATATACAAAAGTTCCAATTCCATACTCTTCAGTTTCACCTTCTTCAGCTTCTTCCTCAGTTTTATCTAATTCTTGAGCCCAACCAGCTGAAAGTGAAGCTTTTTCGAAATCAAAAGCTTTTGTGTTCATAATTTCTCTAAAATCAACATCTGAATAATTTGTTTCTATTATTTTTGCACTTGGTTGTAATTTTTTTACAACAGCTTTAACTTTTTCAAGTTCATCTTTAGAAAGTTCATCAACTTTGTTTAAAATCAAAGTATTACAGAATTCAATTTGCTGAATTAATAAATTTTCAATATCTTCACCATCAATTTCATCTTTTTCAAGTTCTTCACCACAATTGAATTCATCTCTTAATCTTAAAGCATCAACAACAGAAACAACATTGTCTAATCTACAAATTTTAGGCAATCCATATTGTTTTGTAGAATCTTGTAAAACAGTTATTGTTTGAGCAATTGGAATAGGTTCACAAATTCCACTAGCTTCTATTAATATATAATCAAAATTTCCTGTTTTAACTAAATCAACAATTTGTTGCATTAAATCAACTTTTAAAGTACAACAAATACAACCATTTTGTAAAGGAACAAGGCTATCATTTGTTTCAGTAACAATACCACCTTTTCCTATTAAAGATGCATCTATATTTACTTCTCCAATATCATTAACAATTACAGCAACTTTGTAACCATCTTGATTATTTAAAATATGATTTATAAGAGTTGTTTTTCCAGCTCCTAAGTATCCTGTTAATAATGTAATTGGCACAGTTTTCATTTAAAATTCCTCCTTTTTGGCTTAAACCATTATAATTCGCTTGAATTATATCACTTTTTAGAAGTAAATGCTATACTTTTTTTAGAATTTATGGTATAATATTTACATAATTGCGTAAATACGTAAGTAGAAAGGATGAAATTCATGACGCGGAGTACAGAAAAATATTCACCACTATCTGAGGAAACAGTATTAAAACTCAAAGAAAAACACTTACAAGCAGCACAACAATCGAATGATATTTTGAGTTGGGCTCAAAAAGAATACGATTTGTTGACCGATCTGGAAGTACCTGAAGAAGATTCAAAACAGTTTTATCTTTTTCTTGATGGTTTGAGAGGCTGTATTAACTACAGAAAAATGACCATTAAGATGAAAAATGAAACGAGTTACTTGTTGAAAACAATAATGTATCTCATTTTGTGGATGAATTCTGTTGATGGGAAAACAACTTGTATTGAACTGATTGCAAGATGCAAATCATTTGAAAGCGAACTCACAAAAATTTTGCGCAAAGCAAATATGAATCTCTCAACAAGTATTCGAGATCGTTTTGGAATAAAAGGAATCATCTTTAATGATGCTTCTGAAGAAGAAATTGAAGAAATGATCGAGCATATTTTTGATACCATTAATAATGTTTTGGTTATTCGAAACATTAAAATGGCAAGAGAATTCAAAAAGTGGGTAGAAGAAAGCACTGAAATTATGGAGGCTGATAAAAAAGTTGTTGCAGAAATTATGGATACGCCATTTTTTATTGATGAGTCAAAAATAAAAGACTATATCCATCATCCCAAAGAAAATGGATATAAAGCATTGCAATTTACCTTGTCAATAACAGCATATTCTACTAATATCCCTGGTGCACAAATTGAAATTCAACTGAAATCTCAAAAAATGGAGGAAGAAGCTGAAAGCGGAAAAGCAAGCCATGAAGTTTACAAGAAAACAGGTGGTCATACAACGGAAGAATTAACAGATATTGATTTGCTGATAAATGAGGCTTTTAAAATCACAGATTTTACACAGCTTCATATCAGTGGGTTCTATGGAAATTCTGAAAAAGAAGACAGAATTGGAGCATCGCAACCTGATATTTTTGAAATTCGGCATCTTTCACAAAGCTTTGTGAATAAACAGTAATCCTTTATCCCTAGGAAATTATTTCCTAGGGATTTTTTGATTTGTAGTATTACAATTGATGTGAAACAAAAATTAAATGAGGGAACTGGTTTTATTGTAGGAGCAATAAGGGCTTTTTCAGTTCCAATAGTAAGTGGGGCTGTTAATATGGTCAAAAATACTACAAATTCTATATTAGGGAATGTTGGTATCGATTTGTCAGATGGCTTTGATGAAAAGGATGTGTATGGATTAACTGGTTGGATTGCACAAACAGCTGTAGATACAGGAGCTTTTGTTGTAAAAACTTTTGTAAGTACAACAGTTGCGTCTACACTAGGCGGAGGAATGATTGGTACTACTGGTGCATTCGTTGTAGGAAAAGTAGTTGGTCCAACAATAGATGAAGCATTTGGTGAGAAAGCTGTTGATGGTGTACATACATTTTTAACTTCAGCTTTGGGATTTTTTGGAATAAAAGCTAAACCAGATGAAAAAGAAACTGCTACAGCTGGTACAGAAGAGGTTGAAACTATTCTAACTGGAGATAAGGCGAATTTGCAAGGTAATATAACTGAAGATGGAAAGAAAGGGAATAATGGACAAGCAGAGCTTAATAATGCAAATGGTCAACAGCAAAATTCTGCAGATAAAGCTAATCAATTAGCGACATTACAAGTTCAATTGGCAGAAGCACAAAAAGATTTAGAGCGTAAAAAAACAACTTATGATGCATCTAAAACAGCAAATGATAAAGCTAAACAAAATGAAAAAACAGCAAGATGTCAATTAGAAATGGCAGAATCAACATATAATAACTCAAAAATTCGTCTTACATGAATGGAAAAAGATCAGTCTGAAAAATGGAATGAATATCAGAAGAAACTTAGTACAAATGGAAAAAATTCATATCCTGCAAATGATGCTGAAAAGGAATGGAGAGCATCAAAGGAAGCGGCAGAAAAATATAATATGGAAACAGTTTATACAGCTAAAAAGAATGTAGATAAATATCAAGAAAATTATGAACGTATGGAAAGTCGTTTAAAAACAGATAATGCAAGTCATGATAAAATTACAAAACAATATGAAGATGCACAGGCTAAATTAGATAAAATACAACAAAAAATAGATGCATTAAATAAAAAATAATGTAATAAGGAGGTAAAAAATGAGTTCACCATTGAAAATAGATTATGAAAGCATACCAAATCAAGCAAACAAAATAAGAAATACAGCATTAGAAATAAATGATAGAATATTAGACGTATATAAACAAGTTGCAGAAATGCATACACATTGGTATGGTAAAAGATATAATGAATTAGTAAGCAAATTCAATGAATTAGCACCACAATTTAATAAATTCTTAGAAGTAATAGTATCCCAAATACCATACATGTTTGATGCTATTGCTAATGACTTCTCTGGAATAGACATACAACAAAATGTTGCAACAGCAAGAAAAGAAGGATATAAAAGTATCCAAGAAATCCAAATATTTAATGATGTAGGAATGAGATACTTACAATCAGAAGTTGATCCATATCAAACAGAAATCGTATCAGATTTTCGTTCAGCAAAAGAACTTATGGATTTAATGCAAAAAACTGTAGAACAAATAATATTACAATGTGATGGTGCAGATGAATTTAGATCACAATTTAGAAATTTAGTAAGTTCATTTAAACAAGTATTAGACAATGTAGAATCTCAATTTGTAGAATTAATGAATAAAGACAGAGAACAAATTGAAAAAGCAGAAAAATTAAATACAACAAAGTAAAAAAAATTAAGAATAGACATAAGATCTATTCTTTTTTTATTTAGAAAGGCATAAAATCAAAAGAGGTGATTTTATGCCAATATCATTATCAAGCAAAAAGAAAATGAGAAATGGACTATTTGTAGTAATAGTAATAATTTTATTATTAACAACAAGATTAGGATATATTCAATTAGTATGGGGAGCAGAATTGAATAATCAAGCAACAAGTCAACAATCACAAAGTAGAAAAATAACAGCAAAAAGAGGAACAATATATGATGCAACAGGAAAATATGAATTAGCAGTGAGTTCAAGTGTAGAAGCAGTAACAATAAATCCAACAAATATATCAAAAGAAAACAAAGAGAAAGTAGCAAAAGCATTAAGTGATATATTTGAATTAGATTATGAAAAAGTTTTAAAAAGACTAAACAAAAGAAGCTCAATAGAAACAATAGTAAAGCAAGTAGAAAAAAGTGAAACAGATGAATTAAGAAAATGGATGGAAGAAAATCAAATAACAAGAGGGATAAATATTGATGAAGATTCTAAAAGATATTATCCATATGGAGATTTAGCAGCACAAGTAATTGGATTTTGTGGAAATGATAATCAAGGGTTAGATGGAATTGAAGCAAAATATAATGATGAACTAAAAGGAACAAATGGAAAGATTGAAAGACAAACAAATGCAGCAGGAGAAAGTTTAGGAGATGAAGAATATATTTCAGCAATAGATGGAAATAGTTTAATATTAACAATAGATATGACCATACAATCAATTGTAGAAAAATATTTAGAAGAAGCATGTATAGATAATGTTTGTACAGATGGTGGAAGTATAATAGCTATGAATCCTAAAAATGGAGATGTTTTAGCAATGGCAACATATCCTGCATATGACTTAAATAGTCCGTATGAACCACATACAGATGAACAAAAAGCAGAATGGAAAAATCTAGATTCACAAGACAGAACAACAGCAATGCAAAAAATGTGGAGAAATAAGGCAATATCAGATACATATGAGCCTGGTTCAGTTTTTAAAACAATAACATCATCTGCAGCATTAGAAGAAAGAATAGTAACAGATATAGATAAACAAGGACAATTTTGTTGTACAGGAGGAATAGAAGTTGCAGGAGTAAGAATAAAATGTTGGAGATATTATAGACCACATGGATCAGAAAGTTTAAGATTAGCATTAATGAATTCTTGTAACCCAGTATTTATAGGGTTAGGACAAAAAATAGGTGTAACAAAATATTATGAATATTTAAGAAAATTTGGATTGTTTAATAAAACTGGAATAAAATTACCAGGAGAAGCAAATAGTATATTCATAAAAGAAGAAAAAGCAGGACCTGTAGAATTGGCAACAATTAGTTTTGGGCAAAGATTTGAAATAACACCATTACAAATGGTAACAGCAGTTTCAAGTATTGCCAATAAAGGGACATATATAAAGCCGAGAATAGTAAAAAGTATTATAAATAGTGAAACAGGTGAAAAAACAGATATGCCAATTGAAACAGGAGAACAAATAATTTCGAAAGAAAATGCAGAAAAAGTATTAAGCATGATGAACAGTGTTGTATCAGAAGGAACAGGAAAAAATGCAAAAGTAGAAGGATATCAAGTTGGTGGAAAAACAGGAACATCAGAAGATGGAGTTAATACTGGAAAATATGTTACGTCATTTTGTGGTGTCGCAAATACAGATGATCCCCAAATAGTACTTTTAATAACTTTATATAATCCAACAGGAGAAGGTGGACACCAAGGTGGTGGAGTTGCAGCTCCTGTTGGAGGAAAAATTTTAAGTGAAGTTTTACCATATTTAGATAGCAAGGCTGATATTGACAAAATTATGTAAATGTGTTACAATAATAATATCTTGAGTTCTTGCACAGAGTAACTTTAGAAGTTTTGTAAATTTCTGGGGGGCTGTGCAAAACCTCCAGACAATTATGGAGGTGCAACTATGATGCACAACAACGTGTCCGGCCGTAACTTCATGAACGCTGAGACCGCCAAGTTTACTGGTGCTGTCCTGCTGGTTACGGAGATCTACGCACTGCTCGCTAGCCTTGTTACAGGCCTGGAGTACATCTTCGCGATGATGTTCATGAACCAGTTCGCATACTATGCGTCTGGCAAGCTGCTGGATGGCAGCAAGTATATCCACCTGCTGACAGGTATTGTCTATGCTGATGGCGTGGCTAAGGATGTAGTCCTTGTCTCCGCTAAGCTGTTTGTCCTGGTAGCGGTCCTCGATATCTTGTACGTTTTCGTGAAGACCAAGTGGCTGAAGCACGCCAAGATCAAGGTCTTTTCTGAAAACACTGTTGTGATGGCCTTTGCAGTTATTTCTTCTGCGGCATACAGCTGGAACATGCTCCTGGAGAGTAGTACCCTGTATCTGCAGCTGAACAAGCCGGCGACTCTATTCACTGGTTACTGCACCCTGGCTATCTACTGGGTACTCCTGTTCGTTGTGTTCGTTGGCTTCTGGAAGGCGCTGCTCTTTTTCCGTAACAAGAAGAAGGCTTCTCATTCCTAAAGCAAAGTTTGATTGGCAGAAATGCTAAGATAACTTAACGGGAAAGCGTATATCACATTTTTGTGGTATATGCTTTCTCGTTTTTTTATAAAAATTTTCTTGTTTGTTTTATTATATATGGTAAAATAAATAATATAATTGAATAAGAATATTTTAAGAAAGGAAAATTTAAATGATTAAATTAGGAATAATATATGGAGGGATTTCAACTGAACATGATGTATCTATAATGTCAGCGAAGTCTATATTAGAAAACTTAAATAAAGAAAAATATGAAATACATGAAATTTATATAAATGAATATGGAAAATGGTTTGAAATACAAAATGGAGAAAAAGAAGAAATATATAATTTAATATGGACATTAAAAGAATTAGATGTAGTATTTCCAATTTTACATGGAATTGGAGGTGAAGACGGAACAATACAGGGAATGTTAGAAATGTTAAAAGTTCCATATGTTGGGTGTGGTGTATTAGCTTCTGCAGTAGGAATGGATAAAGTTTATTCAAAAATGATATTTAAAGAGGTAGGAATTCAACAAGCTAAATATTTAGTTATTTATTATAAAAACGATAAATATTATATTAGAGAAAATGGTATAGATGAAGAATTAAAATTCGAAAAAATAATTGAAAAACTAAAGTTTCCAATGTTTGTAAAACCATCAAATTCAGGATCATCTGTAGGAGTAAAAAAGGCAAATGATGTTAATGAATTAAAACTTGCTATAGAAAATGCAAGTAAATATGATAGAAAAATTATTATAGAAGAGGGAATAAAAGGAAAAGAAGTTGAATGTGCAATTTTAGAGAAGAAAGACGAAATAATTGCATCAACAGTTGGAGAAATAAAGTCAGCAGAAGAATTTTATAGTTTTGATGCAAAATATAACATACCAAATTCTCAAACAATTATACCAGCCAAAATAGAAAAAAAACTAATTGAAGAAATTCAAAAAAATGCAATCAAAGCATTTAAATCAATAGATGGAAGAGGTTTAGCAAGAGTAGATTTCTTTATAGAAGAAGGAACTAATAATATATATATTAATGAAATTAATACAATGCCAGGATTTACAAAAATAAGTATGTATCCAAAATTATTCGAATCAGATAAAATAAGCTATAGTGAATTGTTAGATATATTAATAAATTATGCAATTAGCAAATTTGACTTTACATAAAAATGATGATATAATAATAAATAGTTGGTATTTACCCAAAAAAGTAGAAAGGAGAAAATTATTTAAACTTATTAAATAATGAGGTAAAAACATATGACAAATTTGAAAGTGAGACATTTGAATGGTGAAGTCGTCGAATTAAATCTTGAAAAAGACAAGATTTATGTAGATGACCAAAACAAGATTGTATATTTTAAATTTGGCGATGATGAAAATGGTGTTATGCAATATAAAGAACTTGGTTTTAAAGATGTTTGTACAACGCCACAGTCCATAGTTACACATCTTTTTAACAATGGTTTTTATGCAGTTGTTACAGGAGTTGAGCAATCTGATGATGGCTCAGACTTAGTGCACTTTTCTAGAAAGAAATATCTTCAGGAACAGATTGATTGCATTAAAGTAGATGATGTCTATAACTGTAACATTAAATCTATTGCACCATTTGCTTTATTTGCAGAACTTGCAGATGGAGTAATCTGCATGGTACACTGTTCTGAGGCATCAAAATCTTCTATCAGAGATATGAATACTTGTTTCAAAGTAGGTGATAATATCAAAGTAAAAATTATCAGTAAAATTTTCCAAGATGGAAAGTGGAAAATTAATGCTTCCAGAAAACAAGCTGATAAAGGTATTTCTCCTATTGTTGGAACAATATTGCCGGTAATGATTACCGGTAATGCTGGATATGATGCATATTATTGTGAAGTTACGCCTTCTCAAAAAGGAATTCTTCATGTTCCTATTACAGAAAAATTTAATGTGGGCGATCAAACTTATGGATATCTTATCCAGAGCACTGATGATGGTTTTGTTCTTAGAATCTATTAAGTAGTTTTCTCATAAAGAGTCGAAATATATTTTTCGGCTCTTTCTTTATA